>CEQE01324464.1_pt1 | contig 14169 bp, 11 predicted proteins | sample 356201 | NCBI WGS metagenome assembly CEQE01 (sample SAMEA2619970, study PRJEB7988) | marine metagenome | biome: marine biome (ENVO:00000447); feature: mesopelagic zone (ENVO:00000213) & marine oxygen minimum zone (ENVO:01000065); material: "saline water (ENVO:00002010), including plankton...
CCCCCGCCGATTTGGCGGGGGCCCCTATTCTTTATTACGGAAGTGTTGCCGCGGCTCGGCGTCTACGAGAGCTTGTCCAGAAGTCCGCCTAGCGTGAGCCAGTAGAAGACGATGTAGGTCCCGGCGATTATCATCAACCAAGTGCCGACCGGCTGGATGTATGGCATCGCCTTGCGCACCGCGCTGGCCATGGCGCCTTTGAAGATCGCCATGCCGAGGGTCAGGATCATGATCACGAAACCCATGCCAGCCGCGTAAAGCACGAACTGGGCGAACGATGTGGCGATGCTCGAGACCGCAAACGACGTGCCGACCACCGAGAGAAAGATGGGCAGCGTGCAGCTAAGGGATGCGGTCCCGTAGCTCAGCCCGAACAAGAAGTATCCGCCCACGTTGGCCTGCGCCGGATTTCCCATGCGGTCGGCCATCTGCGTGGCCACGGCCGTATACAGCTTGCCGCCGCTCAGCAACCAGGCGCCCGCGATGGTTAGGATCACGCCAATGGTCAACCCGAGCCAGGGCAACAGGCTGCCCACTGCTGAATGCGCCCCGAAACCGATGATCGCGCCAGCCACCGCGAACAGGAGGATGAAGCCGCCTGTCACGGCGCCGCCCACGACAACGGCTTTGCCCAGTTGTTGGATATTCAGTCCGCGGCTTTCCTGTTTGTCGTCAATGCCGAGGTAGAGACCCATGTACGCCGGAAGCATGGCAAACCCACAGGGGTTGAACGCGGAGGCGACGCCCGCGGCGAATGCGAATCCCAACGGGGCTATGATCCCCAGCCCGCCGAAGAACGAGCTCGACCGGCCGGCCAGAGACTCCACGAACAGATTGGGTCCCGTAATGCCTTCGGTGTCTCGGACGATGTACGCCCCGACGTAGGCGACAGTGAGCGCAAGAACGGCCACCAGAACTGGCCAGGCGTACCTTGATATCGGACCGGAGGATGCCGGACTCGTGCCTTCAGAATAGGTTGTGCTCATGCTGACCTGCCTGTCGCGCAGTTGCCTGGGCTTTCGTGGGCGCCCAACTTGCTGCACAAATGATTATATTCGAAATTCCGGACTGTCGGGCCTGCCTCGTGGTTCTCTTACACCCAATATGATGCAGAATGCCACTACGCGATTTGCGGGCAGCCGTTGATCGTCCATCGGGCGCCCCAAGTTGACGTCTCGAGCGCAATTTCCAGCGTTGAGCCGAGCCTTCTTGAGGCTCACGTGGCGCCTATCTGGTCACGGCCCGTTTCGTTGACAGCGAACAAAGGCGGCTGGTAAAGTTATCGCGCAATGAATACACGCCAGCTTTCTCACGATTGCTTCTGTATGGGCTTGCCATCGGGGTAGCCGGTACAAATCTGTTTGTGTTTTATGCCCTACTCAGACCCACATTTGAGCAGGGCTTTTTCTCTGTCCGGCAAATCGCGCCGAAGGTGCCAGGACGACCCACGAGTGTATGCAAAGATATCAACAAGGAGGCAGGAATGGTCGAGACGACTGAGCGGCCCAAGGGAGTAATCGACATCCTTCCCGAAGAGTTGGACGATTTCCAGAACCAGGTCAAACGGTTCCATGCCGGCGAATGGATTGAAACCGATTTCATGGCGTTCAGGCTGAGGCAGGGCGTCTACGGCCAGCGGCAACCGGATGTCCACATGGTGAGGGTAAAGATACCTTTCGGCGGCCTCACGGCGGACCAGCTCGACATGTTGGGCGATGTCACGGAGCAATATGTGCCGCTCAAAAAGGGACACGTGACGACCAGGGAGTGCATCCAATTCCACCATGTTCCGTTGGAGGACGCCGCCGAGTTGCTGCAGAAAATAGGTTCGGTGGGCTTGACTACACGCGAGGCCTGCGGCAACACGGTTCGCAACGTCACGGGATGCCCGTTGGCAGGCGTCTGCGGCGACGAGCCTTTTGACGTAACACCGTACGCGGCTGCGTTCTCAAGGTACTTCGTGCGTCACCCCTACACTCAAGCGATGCCTCGGAAGTTCAAGACCGCGTTCTCTGGCTGCGAGAAAGATTGCGCCATCACGTCCATTCACGATGTTGGATTCATCCCGAAAGTGGTGGACGGCCAGAGGGGGTTCAAGATGGTCGCGGGCGGCAGCACCGCCATCATGGCTCGGGTAGCCCAGACGCTCTACGATTTCGTGCCGATTGAAGACTATCTGCGCCGTACCGAGGCCGTAATTCGAGTCTTCTTCCAGTCGGACGAGTTGCGCAAGAACCGGTCGAAAGCGCGCATGAAGTTCCTGATCGAACGTATCGGCATGGACGAGTTTCGGAAGTTGGTGGAAGCGGAACTGAACAAGCCTTGGGCACGGCGCTCCTTCGATCCGACGCCTCTCCTGTTTCTCGATGACGAGTCCGTCGATGCGCCTGCTCTGGATGCGAACTACGCCTCTCCGAACGACACGCCAGAATATCGTGCGTGGCTGGACTCCAACGTCACGCCCCAAAAACAGGGAGGCTACATGGCCGTCGCCGTGAAGCTACCCCTGGGGGACATCCAGTCGGAGCAGTTCCACGCGTTGGCGGAAGTTTCCCGGCGATACGCGGGGTCGCGAGTGCGTCTGACCGCGCAACAGAACCTTACGTTCCGCTGGGTGCCGGAGAGGGCCCTGCCAGAGATCTGGGAGCAACTCAAAGAATTGGGCTTTGGGCAACCCGGCGCAGACGAGATAGGCGATGTCCTTTCCTGCCCCGGCACCGACAGTTGCAAACTGGGCATAACATCGTCCATGGGACTTGCCGGAGCGCTCATCGAGGCTTTGGACAGCATCGACACTTCAGATCCGTTGATCAAGAAGATGCACATCAAGATGAGCGGATGCCCCAACGGCTGCGGCCACCACCACATCGGGGACATCGGCTTCCATGGCGCCGCGGCCAAAGGGCCGGGCGGGCAGGTCCCCGCATACGACATGTTCGTCGGCGGAACCTACCGTGACGGGGACACCCGATTCGGACAACGCGTGAAGGTCAAGATTCCCGCCAAGAGAGTTCCGGAGGCCCTGTCGAAGACCCTTGACTTCTACAAAGCGGAGCGCCTGGACGGGGAGGAGTTCCAGGACTTCGTTGTCAGGGTCGGACCTGAGGTGTTCGAGCCGGTCCTGAGCGAGTTCAAGGACGTGCCTAGCCTGAACCGCGACACGTTGGTTTACTACATGGACTGGAACAAGACGATCAAATACGTCGTCGAGCGCGGCGAAGGTGAGTGCGCCGTCTAGCTGACAGCCCATCGACAAAAGCTACAACGGGCGGGCGGAAGCCCGCCCGTTCTACGCCTGCGGACAACCGTTGGCGGCGCCGTGGACCGTCCGGTTCCGGACAGTGGCGCACAGAACGACCGTCGCCCCGACCGCAGCGCACAAGGACCTCGAACCGATGCTTCGGTTCGAGGCCCTTTAATCGACCCACGAATGTCTACTTCAGTTTACGGCGCAACCTGTTCCACCAAGAGTCGGCGCTCACGTCCAGTGGTTGCTGGCGCCAACGCTTTTCCAGCGTGGGCGGCTTGACCAGCATCATTCCGTAGCCGGCGATCATGACTAGCAGCGCCACCAACGCCAACGGCGCGCCGATCCCACCGACGAACTGTCGTATGACAAGCGTTGAAAGCAGCAACACGAGCCCGAACAACATCACACGGCCAGGAGAGATGGACCAGAACTCGCCGCTCAGCGACTGCCTGACGTAGAGCCAGCCCAAACGGCGGATGCCCTGCTTGTTCTTCGGCGGTCGGATGGGCGTGGGTTCGTCAAGCCCGCCGGCCTTCTTCAGAATGTCTTCTATCTCGCGCTGGTATTTGCTGGACATGGTCATCCCCTTGACTGGGGCACTGCTGATGCATCCCTCAAGACGGATCTTCGCCGGTCAATATCAATTATACGGCTAAAGTAGCAAATGCGCAGAGCTTCCGGAGTTGGTTGGCGGCGGTTAGCTGATGGGCAATCTTTCGATCGGTTCAGCTCCGATGGACCGGACTGTTGTTCATCACCGTTGGAGAATCCGGACGAGGCAGACCTGCTGACCTGGGAATCTACGATCTGAACTCGTTTCCAGGCCACGCGGCACGTTTTCCATGTTGCCTGTAACTGCATCGTAAACAACATGCATACCCCTGTCAAGGTAAATCCGGGCAGGGCAAGGATGGCGCCAACCAACGAACTGCATACGGACCCCGGCCACGCAAAACAACGACGAACCCGCGGCGCCGGATTAGGCGCGTCGACGTCTTTTTGCAAACAGCGCTCGGCGTGCACTATGCTATAATCATGCTAGCTCAGCCGCATCCCAATTCAATAATCAGGAGCCCCGCGTGAAGATCACTCAAGAAGAAATTGTGGACAGTCAAACCGTTATCCACATCGAGCTTGAGGACCCGGATCTCTCGCCGTATCTTGACCAAGGCTACCGCAAAGTGGTCCAGCAAGTCGCCATCCCCGGCTTTCGCAAAGGCAAAGCGCCGCGACGGATCGTCGAGACTTTTGTCGGACGCGAGAGCCTGCTCCGCGAAGTTCTCGACACGATGGTGTCCGAGGTCACCGATCTCGCCATCAAGGAACAAGAGCTTGAGGCCGCTGGTCTCCCATCAGTCGAGATGTTGGAGCTTGACCCCTTCACCCTGAAAGCGACGGTGCCAATCAAGCCCGAGGTCGATCTGGGCGACTACCGCGACATCCGCGTCGATTTCGAGCCTGAGGCGGTCGCAGACGAAGACGTCGACGGCCGCGTCCAGGAAATACAGCACAGCCTCGGAACTTGGGAGACGGTGGAAAGGCCGATTGAGTTCGGCGACCTGGTCACCCTCAAGGTTGTCGGCAAAGTCGGCGACGCGGCCGTGATCGACCAAGAAGAAGGGGTGTTCTTCCTGGATGAAGACAGCGTTAACCCGCTTCCGGGATTCGCGCAGGCGTTGGTGGGCAAGGAAACCGAACAAAGCCACGAGTTCAACCTGGAGATCCCCGAAGACTACCGGGACGCTTCCGTCGCCGGCCAGCAGTGCTCGTTTGACGTGGATGTCAAAGAGATCAAGGAACGGAATCTTCCGGAGATCGACGACGAGTTCGCCAAAGGTCTCCCCGAAGCATACGAGAGCCTGGAAGTTCTGCGAACCTCGGTGCGCGACTCGCTGAGGGAAGAGGCGGACAACCGCGCCAACCGGCACTATGAAGACCTCGTCACAGACGCCCTGTTGGAAGCGTCTACGATTGTCCTGTCCCCGGTCATGGTCGAGCACGAAATCGATCACATCGAAGAGAATCAGGCCAGCTTGCTGCAACAGCTCAACATTCGCCGAGACGACTACTTGCGCTCCGTTGGGAAGACCGCCGAGGAGCAGAGGGAAGAGTCCCGTGACGAAGCCGAGAAGAGAATCCGCCGGACGTTCGCCCTGAACGAGTTGTCGGATTTGGAAGGCATCGATGCCGACGACGCGGAAATCGACGCCAAGATCGAGGAAATCGAAGCGACCGAAGATCCAGCCGCTCACGAGGGCCACGACCACGACTCCGTCGATCGTCGAGATTCGGTCGCCCGAATGCTGAAATACGAAAAAGCCGTTGCCCAGTTGGTGGCGATTGCCAAGGGCGAATCGACACCGGACCCACTGATCGAAAAACCCGAAGAAGAAGATGAAGCAACTCCGGAAGGAGGCGATGACGACGATGATTCAGAGGCCTGAGAATGTAATCCCCATGGTGGTTGAGACTGGGGCGCGGGGGGACCGGGCTTACGATATATACTCGCTCCTTCTCAAGGAACGAATTGTGTTTCTTGGTTCGTCCATCTACGACCAGGTGGCCAACAACATCATCGCCCAGCTTCTGTTCTTGGACCGCGAGGATCCTGATCGAGACATCAGCCTCTATATCAATTCGCCGGGCGGCGTGATCAGCGCGGGCTTGGCCATTTACGATACGATGCGGCTGGTACGGCCCGACGTTTCCACGATATGCGTTGGGATGGCCGCTTCCATGGCAACGGTCCTGCTGACCGCGGGAGCAACTGGCAAACGCTATGCTTTGGCCAACTCCACGATCCACATGCACCAGGCGCTCACAAGCGCCCAGGGCCAGGCGAGCGACATCGAGATCGCGGCGCGAGAAATCCTGCGCCAACAGGACACTATCCGGAAGATCATCGCAGACCAAACCGGGCAGACCTATGAGAAGATCGCCCAAGATTCGGACCGCGACTTTTATCTCAACGCCGAACAGGCCCAAGAGTACGGCCTGATCGACGAAGTGCTGGAATCGCAAAGCATTCCCGCCGCCGCGGACTAACTGAAAACTCAACCCTTATCCACTCTTCCGGAAATGAGGTTCGCCTCCACCTATGAATGGACGCAACGACTACCAGTGCTCTTTTTGCGGTAAAACCCAGGCCCAAGTGCGGCGGTTGATCGCCGGACCGGAGCGTGTGTTCATCTGCGATGAATGCGTGAATCTGTGCGAGCAGATCATTGCCGAGGAGAGTCCCGCTCAGAGCGCCGCGGGCGAGAAGGCCGCGGTCGGCTCCCAGGGGCTCAACCCGAAATGGATCTCCTCGCGGTTGGAAGAGTACGTCGTTGGCCAGGAACGCGCCAAGAAGGTGATGAGCGTCGCCGTCTACAACCACTACAAACGGGGCCGCTCCAACCAGAAGGCCGACGATGTCGAGTTGCAGAAAGCAAACATCCTCATGCTTGGCCCTTCGGGTTCCGGGAAGACGCACCTTGCCCAAACCCTTGCCCGAATCCTGGATGTCCCGTTTGCAATCGCCGACGCCACTACCCTGACCGAGGCTGGCTACGTGGGCGAAGACGTCGAGAACATCCTTCTTCGATTGATCCAAGCCGCCGATTTTGACATTGCTCGCGCGGAGCAGGGGATCATCTACCTGGATGAGATCGACAAGATCGCTCGCAAGAGCCCCAACCCGTCGATAACACGAGACGTATCCGGTGAGGGGGTCCAGCAAGCGCTTCTGAAGATCATCGAAGGGTGCGTCGCCAACGTCCCGCCGCAGGGAGGACGCAAACACCCGCACCAGGACTTCCTCCAGATTCGCACCGACAACATCTTGTTCATGTGCGGAGGCGCTTTCGAAGGCGTCAACGAGATAATCGAACGGCGTGCATTCAAAAACCGCCAAAGCATCGGCTTCAAATCCGGCCTGGCCACCTCCAGTGGCGATCGGACCGCCGACGATATCCGTCAACACGTCAATCCCGACGACCTGATGGAATACGGGTTCATCCCTGAATTCGTAGGCAGGCTCCCAGTCGTGGTGAGCCTGAACCAGCTAACCGAATCCGACCTCATCCGCGTGCTCACCGAGCCGAGGAACTCCTTCCTCAAGCAGTACCAGGCGCTGTTCAAGATGGACGACGTCGAGTTGGTGTTCACGGACGACGCGCTGCAAGCAGCCGCGGAAGAAGCCATGGACCACAAGACGGGCGCGCGAGGCCTGCGGACGATCCTGGAGCAGACGCTGTTGGATGTGATGTACGAGTTGCCCAGCATGACGGGCGTGAGCCGGTGTGTAGTCGGCGCGGGCGCCATCAAGGGCACGGCCAGCGTCCAGTTGCTCACCGAAGACGGCAGTCAGATATCCTTGCCATCGACGTCGCCTGAGCAAAAGTCCGCCTAGCGGCGCTTATTTCGCAATCGCTCCCAGCTGCGCCAATAATGCCAACGCTTCTTCCCTCTCGTCTCCGTGCAAATCGAGACGCAACGCCCACACTAGATCATTGATGGCGCCATTTCGATCGCCAAGGTCAGCGAGCACTCTCCCTCGAACCAAGTAGGACTCGGCATAGCCAGGCGAGTTGTTCATTGCCAGCGCCACCTCGCCCAGCGCCAGCACTGGCTCTCGGTCCTCCAAGAGCTGTTCGGCGTTGTTCAGATGACGAATCGTCGCGCCCAGAGGATGGGTAAACGATCCGACGGCCGTGGCGGCCACCAGCAGCACGACCGCGACCGGCACGACCCACCATCGAGCGGAGAACGGGTTTTCGTCCGAGAACTGGCGAACTTCGATGAAGAAGCTGATGATCGGACGGTAATGGGGACCCAGCGCCATCCCTAGAGCGAAGCCGGCTCCGAATCCACCAACATGGGCGAAATTGTCGATCCCGGGAGTGGATATTCCGACCACCAGGTTTATCCCCGCCAGCACCAGGAGTCCGGTCAGGCTCTGACGGCCCATCTCCCCCAGCATATCCTTGTGGTTCACGAAGAACGCCACAAGAGCGCCGAGGATCCCGAAGATCGCGCCGCTGGCGCCCACGGCGACCCCGCCGGAGTTGAACATGAAGCTGGCGGCCGATCCTGCGAGACCAGCCAGCACGTAAACCGCCGTGAAACGGGCGTGACCGAAGAATCGCTCGACCTGCATTCCGAAGATCAGCAGACCGAAGCTGTTGAAGGCAAGGTGCATTATCCCGGCGTGGAGGAACATCGCCGTAAACAGACGCCAGTACTCGCCCTGTACGATGTTTGGCCCGAACATGGCGCCAAACCTGAGAAGGGTTTCGGAGTCGTTCGCGTCGTCGACGGCTCCGACCGCCTGAGTCAACAGCCAGATGAAGACGTTGATCGCCAGGAGTGACCAAGTCACATACGGTTTCCGCTCAGCCCCAGGCAACGACATTTGGATCCTTACGGCGAACTCCTCTCGGCGGCCCCGTCGATTGTGGCTGGGGCCCCGCCTACTACTACGATAGCATGGGGCGCCGGGACGCATGCCGACCGTTTGACGGCGACGCCCTGAAAGCATCGCACCACGCGAAATGTCAGACATATCTCGCGAAAAACAAAAGGGAGCGGGTTGACCCGCTCCCTTTGCGCTGCATCGCTTAACTCAACAGAGTCAAACGGCACTCTGACATCCTCATAATAGCTCTGACTCCATGTAGAGTCAATCCTTTTGAAACGCTGTGCCCCCGGCGGGATTCGAACCCGCAACCTGCAACTGAGTCAGAGTGCCGCTCTATCCATTGAGCCACTGGGGCACAAGGATCATTATTCCAGAATTGTCGCTCGGAGGCGAGCTAGGCTCTACTTGATCTCGGTCTCGATGAACGTGAACTCGTAGTCGTTGGCGTTGATCACGTTGTGTTCGGCCCCGGCGGCGCGATAGTATGGCGCGCCGGCCACGAGCTCGGATATGCTCTTGCCATCGGAGGACACGATGCGTAATCGGCCTGTCGTCAACGGGACGACCACGTAGTCGAGGGAATGTACGTGCCAGCCCGTCTCGGCGCCCGGCGGAAAGCGCCATTCGTGGACGGCGACACGCTCGTTGTCGATCAGCACCGTGTGTATGGCCTGGCTCATGGGCGCGTCCCTTTCCGGAGACAAGCTTTCCGCTCGACGTGCGGCACGGCTACGCTCCGTCGTCGATTTTGCCGTCTCGCATGCGGATAATGCGGTCGGCCTGCCGTCCGACGCCGTCATCGTGGGTGACCATGACGAACGCCTGGTTGTGCTCTTTGTTCAGACTGCGCAGGAGGTCCATAATTTCATCGGACCGCTCGCTGTCGAGGTTGCCGGTCGGTTCGTCGGCCCACACGATCGCCGGGGTGGTGACCAGCGCCCTTGCAATGGCGACGCGTTGCTGTTCGCCTCCGGACAACTCCATCGGCCGGTGCGACGCGCGGTCGCTGAGCCCGACGAGTCCGAGCATGTCCCGCGCCATGGCGTTGGCTTCTTTCCTTGGTGTGCCGCCAACGATGAGCGGAAGCTCGACGTTTTGTGCCGCCGACAGCACCGGCAGCAGGTTGTATGTCTGAAAGACGAACCCCATGCGGCTTCGGCGGAGTTCCGTCCGCCTGTTATCCGGCATGTCGTGGATGGTCTCCCCTTCCAGCAGCACGGCGCCGCCGTCGACGGTGTCCAGCCCGGACAGACAGTTCAACAACGTGGTCTTGCCGCATCCGCTAGGGCCCATGACGGCCACCATCTCGCCGCGCTCGACGCTGATATCGACGCCGTTCAGCGCCGTGACCGCCGTGCCGTTGCTCCGGTAGGCCTTGTGAACTTCTGTCGCCTGGATGATGTAGTCGTTGTTCATTGTTACTCCTGATGCCTCAGAGCTTCGGCTGGCGGCATGCGAGATGCCTTCAGCGCCGGAAATACCGTAAACGCCAGGGATGCCACGTACACCAGCGCGGCTACCCCGATTACTTCGAGCCAAGGGACGGTGAAGGCGCCGCCTGATTCGCGAACGAACAGCGCATAGAGTCTGTAGCCGCCCAGCAGACCCAACCCCGTGCCAAGCAGGATGCCGACTAGGGCGATGAATGACCACTCGATCAACATGCTTGCCAGAACCATCCCTGGTTGGAAGCCCAGTGCGCGCAAAGTGCCGATTCCCTTACGCCGTTGGTGCACCGATCTGGCCGCGATCACGGCCAACCCTGCGATGCCCACGATCAGCCCGAAGGCCAAGAATCCTTGGAAGATGCGCAGGAAAGTGCTTATCTCGGAAAGCTCTTCCGCCAGGTCGTCTCGAACGGCGATGACTCGGGCTCCCGTTGTAACCAACGCTTTTTCGATCTGTTTCCCGGCGGCGGTCAGGTCCGCCCCTTCGGTCAACTCGATGACGAACAACCTCGGCGAATCGCCCCTGAAAGAGGACTCCGAGAAGTCGTTCCGGTAAGCTTCAGCGCCCACGACGACGCCCCAGAGGATGCCGAAGTTGATCTCGATCTGTTCCATCCTCGCGGCTACCGTCTTCTCCACGATCTCTCCCGTTTCGGGATTGAGCAGATTGACGGTGTCGCCAGGGTCAAGCAGCGCGTTGTCGGCGTGTTCGTTCGTGCCGTTATAGCGCGACGAAACGACGGCCAAGCTCGGATCGGCAATCACGGCGGCCCAGGCTTCGGCGTCGCTGTCGAAGCGGTCCATTTTCACTTCGAGCGGATACTCTCCTCGCTCGACGAAGCTCGACGTCACGCCATGCACCGAATCGATCACGTATGTGTCTTCAATGTCTTCCGGAGCGTCCTCGTCGTCCGGCAACGGCCGTTCGAAGTCCGGGAACTTGACCAGGGCGCGGTGCACCGGCATTATGGCGTCGATGTCGCCCATCGTCACCTTGCCGCTGGCCGCGAATTCGGATTCCAGGTCGTCGATGAGGTTGCTGCGCGTGTTGTAAATGACGACGTCGAACCCGCCGGCCGCCTTCTCCAGATTGGCGTCGACGAACCCGTCCAGCAATCCGCCGTACACGGTGATCAGAGTGACGCCGAAGATCACCAGACCGAACATTCCCATCGTGAACGAGGTGCGCGCCCTGTTGATCGCGGGATACGCGATGGCGATGCACACGATCGGCTCCAGCTTGCTCAAACCTGATGCGCTAATCCTGACTGCCCACAACACGAGGCTCAGGTTGAACGCGATTATCATCATTCCGGCCAGCAGCATGAAGATGCCGCTCAGCATGAACAGCCCCGGCCCTTCGTCGATGAGTTTCTCGACATGTTCCAGCCGGTCTGCCAGGAAGCTATAGGCGATGATCGAAGCGCCCCCGATCGTGAAGATCAATCTTGGGGAAACGAACCGGCCAATTATGGCCGCTCCCGAGATCAGCATCACGCACGGACCGATGTACTGGAGGTATCCGTTTCCGCTGACGAAGCCAAACACCGCGCCCAGGCCGCCCAGAATCAGCGCCAACGGAGCCGCCACTAATTGCCAGCGGCCGGGTTTGTCGGAGGCGGGCTCTGAGAGGTCCCTGATCGCCAGGACTATGTTAAGCCTTGATATGCGAATGGAGGTCACGAACGCGGTGATGAAGCTGATGAGCAATCCTGCGGCTCCCGAAAGCACCAGAGTCGCCGGTTTGATCGTCAGCGGGAGGGCGTCAAGCGTCGAGTTCTGATCTTGAGCCAGGACTTCGCTCAACCCGGCCACGACCAATGCCCCCAAGGCTGCGCCGGCGATCGCTCCGATGACCGACGCCACGGCGCTGTAGACGAACCCCTCGTAGGCGAAGACCATCACGAGCTGCTGCCGCTTCAAAGCCACGGCCCGCATTATGCCCATTTCGGTTCGCCGCTCCTCGGCCAGCATCGTGTAGATGTTGATGATCAGCATCACGCCGGCCAGAATGGCGAACGAGCTCACCATCAAGAATATCGCGCCCGTGCTCGGTCCGCCCCCGTCTTCTTCGAGGGTGTTTTGCTTGTCGTGCCGCACCGCCCAATACGGGTCCGGCCAGACATCTTCCAGCAGATCGTGGATCTGTTCGCCGACCGCATCGGTGGCTGCTGCCCCGTCGATCACGCCGCCCGGCAAGGAGACGTAGACGGTGTTCATCTGGCCGTCTTCGAGGCCCATCAGCGCTCGGGCTTCACCCAAAGGAAGAATCACCGTGCCCGTGGTCTCGTCGATTTCGAGCCGTCGACCAGAAATGCCCTCGTCCCGGACGACCTCGGCCACTTCGAAGATCGAAGGGCTGTTCTCGAAATAGACCGCCACGCTGTCGCCTGCGGTCAGCTCAAGCTCTTTCGCGAGGGAATCGGAGACGTAGGCGTGGCCCGGTTCCAGCGACCCGACTGTAGCCAAGTACGGTTGGTCGCTGCCGAAGCCATCGAGTTCGGCGAAGTTGAGGCCGACAACTGTCACCTCGGGTTCGGCCAGAATGGGCGTGAAACCATCGGGCGAATTCGCGTCGCGTTCGATCTTTACAACAGGCAGGTCCCACTCTGCGACGCCGAGCACGCCGTCCACTCGATCGTCGGTGGGCTCTCGCAGCCCGTCTCGCGAGAGGGTGTCGAGCATCGACGACCCGAGCGGCAGGCGTTCGAATGTGACAGGATCGAGCGCCATGACGGTTATGTCGATTTCGCCCAGGTGGGAGAATGCTGCATCCTGAAGGGTCCGCTCGGACGTGTCCGACAGCACCAACGATCCGGCGATGAGCGCGGTCCCGACCATCGAACCCGCCACGACCATCGCCGAGCTCCACACCCGCCGAGACACGTTGCCCAGGCCGATCGAGCGTTGAACCGGGTTCAGGAGCATGGATAGGATCAGCAGCACAACGCAAACGGCCGCCAGTGAGAGGATTACGAGTGACAGCATGTGGGGGAGCCTTTCCGCTATTGATCCACCTGGCCTGGACGGCCGACCTCATCCCATCCACGACCCCAACTAACCACGATGTGCCCGGAGCATAGAGCCAGCCCTCGATTCATGATATCGACAGAACGCACCCGCGCCATCGGCAACGCTCCCGAACCGAACGTCCCAAAAGAACTAAAGGCGAATGGTATTTTCGGGGGACACACGGAGTTGGTTGGGGGACGCTCGCGCGCGCAACGGGGTGGAATCGTCTCGGCGCATGGTCTGCGTGACGGCACAACAGACGGATGCCCAATCAAACAAAGCTACGAAGCACGCGGGTCGCCGGATTCAAGGCGAGGCTTCGCGGTGTGAAGAGGTCGACGCGAGCCGTCGAAAACGCACCCCAGTCCCGGGGATGGGGCAGGAAGCTACGCTTGATTATGCCCCGTTGGAGGGCCTGGGTGACGGCTTCGGTGCGGTGGCCGACATCCAGTTTCTGGAAGATGTTCGCGACGTGGGTCTTGACCGTGCTTTCGCTGATGGTGAGGTCGGCGGCGATTTGCTTGTTGGCCGAACCTCGGGCGATGAGCTGGAGCACTTCGATCTCTCTGTCGGAGAGGATCTCGCTCGGAGACGGCTCCGAGCCCTGACGCGATAGCTGCGCCAGTCGGGTCAGGACCTTGGTAGCCACACCCGGTTCGATTTGCGATTCGCCTTTGTGGACAGACCGCACGGCGTTGAAAAGCTCCTCCCGGGACGTGTCCTTCAGCAAGTAACCTCTAGCGCCGGCCTCGATGGCGTCGAAGATGTACTCGTCGCTGTCGTAAGTCGTCAGGACGATGAACTTCGCCTCAGGATCTCTTTCGCCGATGGCTTTCATCGCCTCGACGCCGGTCATTTCCGGCATCCGCAGGTCCATCAGAATCACGTCAGGGTTGAGCTCCTCCGCCTTCTGCACCGCCTCCCGCCCGTTTTCAGCCTCGCCGACAACGGCGAAGTCCTGCTGCCGCCCCAGCATAGAGGCCAGACCGTCTCTCACCATGATGTGGTCGTCGACGATCAAAATCTTGATCAGTTCCATGAGACAACACTCCTAGTTG
>CEQE01148746.1_pt1 | contig 14168 bp, 8 predicted proteins | sample 356201 | NCBI WGS metagenome assembly CEQE01 (sample SAMEA2619970, study PRJEB7988) | marine metagenome | biome: marine biome (ENVO:00000447); feature: mesopelagic zone (ENVO:00000213) & marine oxygen minimum zone (ENVO:01000065); material: "saline water (ENVO:00002010), including plankton...
CTCCGCCCTTGACACATCGGCGCGTTCCTCGATGACTTTGTCCGTGACCGCCTTGAAGATGCCATACGGTCGTGCGCCCGTGAAGAGGACGTTGCCGATGATGAAGCCGGGGATGCCGGTGATGCCGTAGTCCACGGCCTCCTGGAACTGGCCCATCACCGTTTCCTCGTAATGCCGGGATTCCAGGCACTCGTGTAGGTCTTTCCAGTCCAGCTCGCACTCCTCCGCGACGTCGCGGATCACGTCGAAGTCACCGAGGTTCTTCGAGTCCTCCCACAGGGCCTTGTACATGCCCAGATGAAACTCGTCGAATTTGCCCTGCCCCTTGGCGAACTCCGTGGCCTCCAACGCGTACATCGTGTACGGAGTCAGCGGGGCGCGGCGCATGATGAGTCCAGCTTCTTCGGCGGAGCTCTTCAGCGGCTCGCCCAGGGGACCGCCTGGCTCCTCGCCAGGCTTGAGCTTGCGAGGCCGCCCCTCCTTCGGGATGTCCGGGCGCAGCAGGAACGCCTTGCCCTCGATCTCGACGTTGTCGTAGTCCTCGCGCAGTCGGTCGACCCGTTCCAGGCCGATGTAGCACCAGGGTCAAATATAGTCGTAATAGACTGTGACCTTGACCGGCTCCGACTGAGTCGCTCCGTTTGACGTTGTCATCCGTCCTCCTCCCGTTGCCCTCGGTTCCGAATTCTGTTGTTTGGGATCGCGGTGAGCCCGTTCCTCCCGTTCGTGGGGACCCTGTTTTCTCCGTTCGTGGTGAGCTTGTCGAACCACTCACCCCCGATCATGATTCGTTTGACCCACCCATTCTACGCGACGGGTCAACTACAGCTTCCGCGGCGACCCGCCGTCGATGTTGATGATCTCTCCGGTGATGAACCTTGCATCGTCCGAAGCCAGGAACAGGACGAGGTTCGCCACGTCGATCGGGTATCCTGGGCCGTCGAGGATCTGGGTAAAGTCGAACATCGCCTTGAACACGTGTTCCTCGCCGCCGCCGGTCGCGCCGGGGGTGATCACCTGGCCGGGTCGGACGCAATTAACCCTGATGTTGTCCTTTCCGCCAATGCTTGCGGTGTATCGGGTGAACGCGTCGACTCCGGCTTTGGCCACGTAGTACGAAGACGACGGCACTCTGCCGGTGATGTCGTACATGCTCTTGCTGAATCCAACCACGGCCGCGACCGACGACATGTTGATCACCGAGCCGCCTCCGGCCGCCACCATGTGTGGCCAGACGGCCCTGGACATGTAGAACGTGCCGTTCAGATTCACCCTGAGGACCGTGTCCCAGAGCTCGTCGTCCTCGTCCGGGAAGTTCTGTCCTCCGCCGAATCCGGCGTTGTTGAATAGGATGTCGACCGTGCCGTACGTGTTCAATGCCTTGTCGACAGCCGAATCCACGATCGAACGTTCCATCACGTCGCATCGTATGAACGTCGCGTCGCCGCCTTCGCTTCGTATCGCGTCCTGAACTTTCCGCCCCTCGTCTTCTCGCCGCGCCATGATCGCCACCTTGGCGCCCTCTTTCGCGAAGAGATGGGCCGTCGACTCGCCGATGCCGCTGTTCCCGCCAGTGATAATCGCTACCTTGCCGTCCAATCTTCCTGCCATATTCTCCCTCTGTTTGTCGTGTTTCGATTCCGGACTTGGACCGACCCGTGATCGCAGGGCCGGATTGGTTTGCGTTACGCCTGAACTTTCGCATTGATGCCGCCGCAGGCTGGCTCAGACACTACAAGCGAGGGCGGACGTTGTCAAACGCGGCCAGTTTCGCGATTCGCCCTGTTCCCCGTGAACGCAATCTCAAGATCGGATAACATGGAGTCAAAGCACAGAACGTCGGATATCGGAGGTCGTCAGCCACATGAGCTCCCGTCAATACAAGGTCATCGGGACCGGGACGCCTAAGCTGGAAGGCGTCGACAAGGTGACCGGCCGAGCGGTGTTCGGCGCCGACGTCAAGCTGCCTCGCATGCTGTTCGGCAAGGTGCTTCGCAGTCCTCATGCGAACGCGATCATCTGGTCGATCAACGCCGACGAGGCCGCGGCGTTGCCCGGAGTTCGGGCCGTCGTGACCGGCGCCGACTTCCCGGTCCTCGTTTCCGGCGAGCCAGGTTCTCAGGGGCCAATCACGGAAGCCAATCGATATCACGGGCAAGAGGTCATCGCCAGGGGCAGGGTACATTTCCACGGCCAGCCGGTGGCCGCGGTAGCCGCGACGTCCGCCGAGATCGCCGAAGAGGCGCTGGACCTGATATCGGTCGAGTACGAGGTGCTTCCGCCGATCCTGACCACCGAAAAGGCGATGGAACCGGACGCCCAGCTTCTGCACCCGGAGCTCCACACCAAGAGCGAAGAAGGAACGCACGATCGGCCCAGCAACGTCGCCGAGCATCTTCGGTTCGAACGAGGGAGCGCCGACGACGGGTTTGCACAGGCCGACGTTGTCGTCGAGGAGAGCTTCGCGACACAGGTCGTACACCAAGGCTACATCGAGCCGGAATCCGAGACCGCGCTGGCGCATCTCGACGGCCGGGTCGAAGTCTGGGCCAACACGCAGTCGATATTCCATTGGCGGACCAACCTGGCGACCATACTGGGAATCCCGCTGACCGACGTCACGGTCTATCCGACCGAGATCGGCGGAGGGTTCGGCGGCAAAGAGACCGTTCGGGCATCAGCCCTGTGCATCGCGTTGTCTCGGCAGTGTTTCCTGCCGGTGCAGATCAGGTTCGACCGCGAGGAGGTTCTGAGGGCCACGGGCCCGGGCAACGCGACGCGCTCCACGATCAAGATCGGCGCGCGATCCAACGGCGAGATCGTAGCGATTCAGGCGCGCATGGTCTTCGACGCCGGGGCGTTCCCTGGCGCGCCGCTGAGCTCCGCCGTTCGCCGGGTGTTCTCGGTTTACCGGACGCCCAACCTGCTGGTGGACGCGTTCGACGTCGTGACCAACAAGCCGCATGTAGCGGCATACCGAGCCCCCGGCGCTACGCCCACAGCATTTGCCGTGGAGTCCGTGATCGACCAGGTGGCCGACGCTTTGGACGTCGACCCGTTGGAGTTTCGGCTGCAGAACGTGTCGCGCCCAAACGATCCGATGCTCGACGGCGCACTCTTGCCCGACGTGAATCTCGTCGAGGTGCTCGAACGCGTCAAAGCGCATCCATGCTGGGCCAACGCGGTAGACGGGCCCAACCGTGGGCGCGGCCTCGCGCTCGGTATGTGGACCATGCCCGGAGGCACGATGAGCTGCCACGTCGCGCTCAACGCCGACGGCACGGTCACGCTGGTCTCGGGCGCAATCGACCTGTCCGCTTCGCGCACGAGCCTCGGGATGATCGCGGCGGAGGCGCTGGGTCTGGCGTTGGATCGGCTCCGAGTGTCCATTGGCGGCACCGACACCGTGTCTCACGCAGACGGCAGCTCAGGTGACAAGGTCACTTACATCATGAGCGTCGCGGTCAACCGAGCATGTGACGCTTTGATTGCCTCTCTCAAGGATCGAGTCGCCGACCGATTCGGCGTCGATGTTGACGACGTGTCGTACGACGCGGGCATGTTCAGCGTGGAAGAGGTTCCCGAGATGCGCGAGTCGCTCGTCGATCTCGCGCGAAGATCTGTGCGGCGAGACGGCCCCGCCATGGGATTCGGCAGTGCGGGGGAGTGGCCCGGCGAAGAAGCTGTGGCGCCCAACGCGGCAGCCCACGTCGCCGACGTCGAGGTCGATCCGGAGACCGGCAAGGTGCAGGTGCTCGCGTACACGGCGTTCCAGGATGTCGGGCTCGCGATCAATCCGGACCAGGTCGAAGGGCAGATGCAGGGCGGCGCGACCCAGGGCATGGGATGGGCGCTGTCTGAGGAATATCTGTTCGATGACGAGGGCGTGCTCCTCAACGCGAGCCTGCTTGACTACCGGCTTCGCACGTCGCTGGACGTCCCGTCGATCGGCGCTGAGATCGTCGAGCTGCCGTCGCGCGATCATCCTCTAGGCGTCCGAGCGGTCGGGCAAGTTCCCATCGTGCCGCCAGCCGGCGCAATCGCCAACGCGATTCATCGGGCCGTCGGTGTGCGGATGCGCGTGTTGCCTATGAATCCCCAGGCCGTGCGCCGGGCCCTCGACGATACCCGCCCTTGAACGTGGCGCCATCCGACCGCTAAAGCGGCGCGCTGTCTGCCCTGTGGTAGACTACCGAAACGGAAGCGCGCTCCACCGCGAAGAGTGGATTTTGCGGACTTGATCCAAGCGAGATTCGACCGACCGACGTTTGACGCTTCAAACAGGCGGAGGGCAATGTCATGCCGACCAATGTACCGCCACAGTACCGAAAAGTTGAAGATCGATATCGTGAAGCCGAGACCACTCAGGCGAAGATAGCCGCTCTGCAAGAGATGCTGTCCATCATGCCCAAGCACAAGGGCACGGACCATCTGAAGGCGCAACTTCGGACGCGGCTGTCCAAACTGATGGCGGAGCTCGAGGGCCCCAGCGCCGGGAAGTCCGGAGGCAGGGCCGAGCCCTTTTCGCTCCCCAAAGAGGGCGGCGGCCGGGCCACCCTGATCGGTCCGACCAATGTCGGCAAGTCCCTCCTGCTGAACAAAGCAACAGGCGCCAAAACCAAAGTCGGCGCCTACGCACTCAGCACGCAAGAGCCTGTCCCCGGGATGCTGCCGTACAAAGACATCCACGTCCAGCTCGTCGACACCCCGCCGATCTCCAATCCGGGCACGCAGGGAAGGTTGTACGGGCTGCTGCGGAGCACCGACGTTTTCGTTGTCGTCGTCGACCTGTCGCTCGACGCCATGGAGCAAGTCCGGGAGGTTTGCGCGGCTCTGGGCGAGTGGGATTTTCGAATGTTGGCCAAAGACGAACCGAGCCCCGAAGACGACTACTGGAAGTCCAAGCCCACGATCTTGGTCGCCAACAAAGCCGACGTTCACGGCGCACTGGACCAGTACCAGATCCTCGAGGACGAATACGGCTCCCGATTCCCGGTCATCATGGCCAGCGGTGAAGAAGGAGTCGGCCTCGACGAATTGGCGGAGGCGGTTTTCGACGCGCTTCAGGTGATGAGGGTCTACACGAAATCGCCGCGTGTGAAGCTCGAAGATTTCGAACGGGTCAACCCGCTGGTTCTGCCGATCGGCAGTACGGTGATCGAAGCCGCGTCACAGCTCCACAAGGACTTCGGCCAGAACCTCAAATACGCCGTGCTGTGGGGTCAGTCGAGCAAGTTCGAAGGGCAGAGGGTCGGGCGAGAACACCCGCTCGTCGACGGAGACGTGATCGAGATTCACGGGTCGTAACCGGTGGAAAAGAAACATCCCCCGACTGCGGACGAGCTGCCGGGGGATGTTGTATTGCCCTCTCCTGCGCCACGGATTCTGAGTTGAAGGAAGGTGAATCCGGTAAGGTTCTCGGCATACGGGAGAAACTGGTTTGTGGCGTCTCGGAGTGGGCAGAGACGGTTTTTCTTTATGCGGTAACCCGGCTGGCATACCTCCCCAAGGCGCCTGTTCCCGACGGCGGAGTCATCGAACGTGCCGCTCCGGCAACCAGTTGCGCCGCAGCATCGACGCTCAGATGATCCATGCTCACACATATATCATATTGCGTTTGGTCCATCGGGTCAATGCCGAATAATCCCTGGTGCACTGCCACGAATTTTCGCTCTTCCTTTCGGACGATGGCGGATGCGGTCTTCAGATCGGTTCCATCGGCCTCTTGAACGTCCAGGACCCGGTGCTGGTGCGTTTTGCGTGTGAAGACGTGCAATGCCTGCCTCGCTTTCGGCGCGAACAGATGGCTGCCGTGCCCGTGGATGACCGCGTCGCGATCCGCGGCAACGGAAGCGATGGCGGCGCGGAGGCCGTTTACGTACTCTTCTCTGGTGAGACACTCGGGCGGCCCGACGTACTGGTCCATGGAGAGTGCCCCTGACCACTCCGCCGACGCGTCGAAAGTCCCGTATCGCTCCAACGGGCCGCTCATGGCGCGAATGAACTTGGCCCAGATGGACCGGTAGCTGGATTCGAGTGACTCCAATTCCCCGACGGATCGTCCAAGCACCCGACAGAGTGCGCGCGTGATCTCGGCATCGACGGCCTCCACCTGGAGTAGCCGCGAGACAGCGTGAGCCACTCGCTCGGAACCGCTGCCAGGCGCCCCGGTGACGGTGACCAACGGCAGAGGCGGTTTCGCGTTCGGAGACATCGTTCGGCTGCGGTAGTCCGCGACTCCCAAGCCCAAGTATTTGGACCGGATAGGCGAACCGTCAGGGCGAGTGCAGCGTTTGCGGCCGTTCCAAGACACGAACCCGAGTTTCGCGAATAGTCGCAACGCCGGTGTATTGCCCTCAGGTATGCTCACCCAGGCGCGTTGAACGGGGTAGTCGGAAAAGAGGCGGTCCAACAACTGCATCGCGGTTGACGCCCCGTAGCCGTGGCGCCAGAGGTCTTTCCGCCCGATCAACAGCGAAAGCTCGGCGTTGCCTTCGCCATCGAACAGCGCCTGCACCTCGCCGATGTGGCCGTGCTCCTCGGTGTGCACGGAGTATATGAGGCGTTGGCGGTCGTCGCGGAACAATCGATTCCAGTCCGCGTCGGAGGCATCGATCATAAGCGCCGGTTCGTATCCTCGGTGGACCGGGTCGCCACATTCGTAGTGGCCGAACCAACGCTCGGCAACATCCTCGACCGCGAGCCACTCCGCGATGCGTTTGACGTCGTCTCTCGAAACTGACTGCAATTGGACATTCGGAAGCATCGTCTACCTCCTGTTATGGCTAATCGTTTACCAGTCCGTGTTGGTCCGCATTCTGGCTGCCGTGGCCTGTCTCTCTTTCACCAATGCTTCGGTCACCTGATGCGCTCTTCGAGACATGACCTGAAACAAGGATTGCATGACGACGAAGCCGATGAGCGGATTGCTGTCGAGCGACCTGCGCAGCAACGACGCGTCGATGGCTATCAGGCGGCAGTCGTGCCATGCCGACGCCGAGAGCACGTACCGAAACGGCTCCATCATTGCAGACCACCCGACGATCTCTCCGCGACCGCAAAGCGCAACGGTCGTGCTTCGCGGTTGTCCGGCGTGGGGCGCCCGCATCGAGGTTTGGAGGGCGATCAAACCGTCCGTCACAATGTACAGCCACGCCGCGTTATGCCCTTGCGCGAACAACATAGCGCCCTCGCCGACTCGCGAATCCACGCACATGTTGGCTATGGACGATAGGTCCCCGCTGGAAAGTCCGCTGAACAGCTCGCTCTCTCTAAGTGGAAAGATGCTGTCGATCATCTGGACCGGTCACCCCCCGCCTCAGACCAATCCCACCAAAGTCCGGTGGGTGAAGCATAGGCAGATGACGAGGTAATGTCAACATTGTTCCGTAGTTCACAACCGTTTTCGTCGGCATTCATGAATCAATGGACAGCAAAACCGCAACAATCCCACGAACGGGCTTAGTCGTTGCGGAATTCGTTTGACAGGGGCGAAGGCCGATGCTAGCCTCACCCACGTCAGGGAGTCCTGAGGATCCCTAATGGGTTATCTCCGATAACGCTGCCTGAGCACCGGTCAACAATCGTTTTGTTTCCTGACCGTCCAGGTTATCGAAAGCGCCGGACTTCTGGATGACAATCGCGAGATTCAGTGAAGTAGAGTTGATTGAGTGGAGAGCGACGGAAGCCTCTTAGTAGGGATTGCAGTTATCTTCGTTACGGCGTTCCTTGGAGGGCTGGCCGCCAGGGTGATGCGGCTGCCGGCGCTATTGGGCTTTATTGCGGTCGGCATTGTGGTCGGGCCGACCGGACTCCGGATCATCGACAACCCAGATGTCGTCCAGACGCTGGCTGAGATCGGCGTCATTCTCCTCCTGTTCTCAGTGGGCATCGAAGTGTCCCTACGCGACCTGCGCGAGCTCGGTAGGTCCGTCATGCTGATTGCCGTTGGTCAGTTGCTAGTCACCATGGGGTTGGCGTTCCCCATCGGGATGCTCCTCGGGTGGCTGCCCGAACAAGCCGCCGTCTTCGGCTTTGTCGTGTCTTTGAGCAGCACAATCGTCGTGTTGAAGACACTGAACGATCGGGCCGAGCTTAGGAGCCTCCACGGTCGAATTCTGACGGGCATCATGTTGGTGCAGGATCTGGCGTTCATACCGATGATGGCGATCCTGCCCGCTCTCGGCGGCGACGGCGAAGAAGTTGTGCGTGAAATCGGGTTCGGCATGGGCAAGGCGATGGCCGTCCTGGCGGCGACCGCCATTTTGGGCATCAAGGCGCTCCCCTGGCTATTGAACCGAGTGGCCAATCTCGGCTCAAGGGAGGTCTTCATCCTGATGTTGGTGGCCATAACATTTGTCACGGCATCCGTCACACACGCGGCAGGGTTGTCGGCGGCCATGGGAGCGTTCTTGGCCGGGCTGGTCCTGGACGAGTCGGAATTCGGACACAGAGCTTTGTCGGAGATCATCCCGATCCGCGACAGCTTCTCGTCACTGTTCTTCGTGACACTTGGGATGCTCGTCGCCCCGGAGTTTTTGCGAGATAACATCGGAACGGTCCTCATCGTCTCGGCGGTGGCGATCTTTGTGAAAGCGCTCTCCACGATGGGCCTGGCACGGGCGGCTGGATACCTCGCGCCGACGGCGGTGATGACCGGGTTGGGGATGGTCCAGATCGGAGAGTTCAGCTTTGTAATCGCTCGAACTGCGACGGATCTGGGCGTGTTTGGGCAAGACATGCTTTCGCTGACAGTCGTCTCGGCTGCGATCACCATGGCGTTGACGCCCGGGATCATGGCAGGGGTGTCCCGAATTCTCGGAGCGCTGTCGAGCAGGGTCGCTGTTTTGCAGAGTTACCGACCCGACAACCTCGATCCGGACGCGACTGTGCCGCACATGACGGGACACGCCATCGTGTGCGGACTTGGTCGAGTAGGGGAGTTGGTTGAACAAGCTCTGGAGGAACATTCCGTGCCTACGACGGCGATCGAATTGGATCCTCAGATCGTCGAGCGTCACCGAGCGAAGGGCGGCGTGGTGATCCACGGGTCGAGTGGGAGCGACACGGTTCTCGACGCCGCACATGTCCGACATGCCAGACTGATGGTGATCACGACGGGCGACCCGACGACAACGTATATGACCGCCCAACACGCGCTCCAGCTAAACCCGGAAATCGATATCGTCGCCCGTGCTTACTGGCGCGGTGAAGGTGAGAGATTGCAGTCGCTCGGCGTACATCAGGTTGTGTGGCCCGCGATGGAGGCCGGGTTGGAGATGCTCCGCCATTCACTGGCGCACTACTCCGTCGACCTGCCCGAAGTCGATGCGTTGCTGGACGGCATGCGCGAAAACCTTAGCCTGGGAGCTCGACCCGAATGGGAAGACGTATTGCCTCCGGACGGGCAGGGTCCGGGCGTTCGAGGAGAGGGTGGAGATCAGGGCGATCCTTCGCCGGCCTGATCCCGCGGGTCGATCTCGTCGCCACCCAACCTACTGCTTCACCAGCCCGATCGTAGCCTCGATGCCGTCGAAACGATGACTCTCCTGCGATGCACCGGCAGGCGGCGCCGCGTTCACGAGCTCGGTCGAAAGCGTCTCCTGTCGGATGTAGTCGCCGTGTGCGCTAACGATTGCGCTCAGTTCGTCTTCGCCATCGTAGTAAGTGACGATATGGTCGGCGATGTCGAAGCCTGCGTCCCGTCTCATGCCCTGAATGCGATGCACCAGCTCCCGCGCCTGGCCTTCCAGCTTGAGTTCGGGCGTGATCGTCGTGGTCACCGCCACAGTGTAGCCTGCCTCGGTGGATGTCGCGTAGCCCTCCTGGTCCCCGCGGGACACGAGCACCTCCTCGGGCTCGAGCAGGAAACCGTCGATCTCCACCTGGCGCCCCGATTCCACAAGCGATGCGACTTCCGCCGCGTTGGCGGTGGACAGACTTCGGGTGATCCTCGGGAGGTCTCGGCCGTACTTGGGTCCGAGGATGGGCATGTTCGGTTGAAGCGCGACCGACGCGACTTCCGAGTCATTTTCGATAGCCTCGATGCGCCGGACGTTCAGTTCGTCCATCACCTGAGGAGCGACGAGATCGAGAAGCTGCGTCTCCTCGGGTGTGCGCGTCCTTACCAGAGCGACCTCCACCGGCTGGCGGACCTTGATGCCGGCCTTGCTTCTGGCAGCGCGGCCCAGGCTCGAGAACCGCATGGCCAGCCGCGTCACTTGCGAAAGCTGATCGTCGATCAGCGCTGGGTCCGCCACGGGGTAGTCGTCCAGGTGGATGCTCTCTTTGCCGAGGCCTTGCCCCTTGACCAGGTTCTGGTACATTGCCTCGGTCAAGAACGGGATGATGGGCGCCAGAAGTCGGGACAGCGTCGTCAGCACCTCGTAGAGCGTGGCATACGCCGACAGCTTGTCCTGATCGCCTGCATCGCTGTTTTGGCTGACGAGCCCGCTCTTCCAGAACCTGCGCCTGCTCCTGCGGACGTACCAGTTCGACAACGATTCCACGAACGCCTCGGCGCCTCGCGCGGCATCTTGGGGCACGAAGTTCTCGAGGGCGTGCGTAACGTCGCCGACGAGCCGGTTCAACTCGGACAGAATCCACCGGTCCAACTCGGCCCGTTCGGACACCGGCGGCGCTGGTGTTTTCGGATCGTACTGGTCGATGTTGGCGTACGTGACGAAGAACGAGTAGACGTTCCACAGCGGGATGATGAACCGTCGCCTGACCTCGTCTCCCGTGCCATAGCCGAAGTTGATGTTGGCGGCGGGGTCAACTCGCGCAAACAACCACCGCATCGTGTCGACGCCCATTTGGTCGGCGGCGTCCTCGAACCAGATGGCGTTTCCGGCGCTCTTGTGCATCTCCTCGCCGGTCTCGTCTCGCATCATCGCGTAGCTGAAGACGTTGCGGAACGACGCCGTGTCCTCGAGCACCGTGCCCATGGTCAGCATCGAATAGAACCAGTTTCGGAACTGGCCGGGAAAGCTCTCCGATATCCAGTCGGCGGGGAACCACTCGCTCCACCGCTCTCGGTCGTGCCGGTACCCGAGCGTCGAGAATGGCACGATTCCGGCGTCGAGCCACGGGTTGCCGACGTCCTGGATGCGGGACACGTCAGCGCCGCATTTCTCGCAGCGGATCTTGACGGCGTCGATCCACGGGCGGTGCGGCGAGTGCCCCGCGAACTTGTCCCACCCCTCGATGGCGCGCTCCTCCAGCTCCTTCTCGCTGCCCATGACCTCGAAGTGACCGCAATCCTCGCACTTGAAGATCGGTAAAGCCAATCCGAAGTAGCGTTTCTTGGAGATCATCCAGTCGTCCATGTTGTCGAGCCAGTCCAATTCGCGCTTCATCCCGAATTCCGGCGCCCAACGGATGCTTCGCGTCACCCGTTTGAGCGGCTCGCGGACCGGGTCCATCGCGATGAACCACTCGTCCACCAGCCTGAAAACGAGCTCGGTTCCGCAGCGCCAGCAGACCGGATAACGATGCTTGTACTGTTCGAGATGGTAGAAGACGCCCTTCGATTTCAGGCTTTCGTAGATCGTCTCGTTGGCTTCAAAGACGCTCACTCCGGAAAGCTCGCGGAAGCCGTCGAGGAACACGCCGAAGTCGTCCAGCGGAGCGATGACTGCCAGGCCGTTCTCTTTGCCGAGAGCGAAGTCCTCTTTACCCGCCCCCGGGGCGGTGTGAACGATGCCAGTGCCTTCGTCCTCGGACACCTCATCCCAGCAGACGACGCGGTGCTCGACTCCAGCTTGGGCCGGCAGCTCGTCGAACGGGCCGCGGTATTGCAGGCCTTCGAGCTTGGCGCCCGGCATCTCCTCGAGAACCTCGTGCTCTCCTCCCAGCGCCGACAGCCTGCCCTTGGCCAAGTAGAGGACGTCGTCCCCCTGTCGGACTTTGACGTAGGTGAGCTCCGGATGCACCGCCGCCGCAACGTTCGATGTCAGCGTCCACGGCGTTGTGGTCCAGATTAGCAACGACTCGCCCGCACGGTCGGTGAGCGGCAGCTTGATGAACAGGCCGGGGTGGACGATCTCGCGATAGCCCTCCGTGACGATCTCGTGCTCGGACAACCCCACGCTGCATCGAGGGCACCACGGCATGACGTCGTTGCCTTCGTAGAGCATGCCTTTCTCGTGGCACGTCTTGAGGAAGTACCAGATGGAGTAGTTGTTCTCGTCGGACATCGTGTGGTACGAGTCGTCCCAGTCCATCCAATAGCCGAGTCGTTTCGACTGCTCCGTGATGATGCCCGCGAACCTCTCGACCCGTTGTTTGCACAACTCCACGAACTTGTCGATTCCGTAGTCCTCGATGTCCAGCTTGGACTTGAACTCGAGCTCTTTTTCGACCTCGACTTCAATCCACAGCCCCTGTCCGTCGAAGCCGTTTTGGAAGCGCTGCCTGTAGCCTTGCATGTTCCGCAAGCGCAGGAAAAGGTCCTTGTAGCTGCGGCCCCAGGCGTGGTGGACGCCCATCGGATTGTTCGCAGTAATCGGACCGTCGATGAAGGAGTAGCGTTTGTCGGAGCCTTCATTGCGCTCCAGGTATTTCCGCGGAATGCCGTGTTCGTCCCACCAGAAGAGCAGTTCCATCTCCATGGCAGGGAAGTCCATCTTCGAATTGACAGGCTCGAACATTTTCCAGACTCCTTTCAGACTGTCTCCTCACCCACGTGCGAGCGTGACTCTACGCCGCTCTCGCCACCAGCCACATCGCCGGCGAATCGAAGCTGAGCGGGACGAGCTCTGCAAGCGAGCCGTCCTCGACGCTGTATCCACCCAGATACTCCCAACCCGACTCTTCGACGACCTCCACGAGCTCGTGCAGGCTGTAGACCCTGTGCGCCATAGTGATGCCCAACCTGTGCTTGATGTTTTCGCCGCCGCCCTCGTAGAAATCCCACGTATTGTCGATCGTCGAATTCTCGAAATCGAACGACCGCCGTTGGATGATTCGAATGTCCCCGGCCTTGTCCAGACCCTCGGGCTCGAAGTTGCGAACAACCCAATCGCGGTTGACGGTCTGGATCACGAACACGGCGCCATCCCTCACGAGCCGGCGGTAACCGCGAAACATCGTCAGGTCGCCCTCTTTGCCGTAATAGCCGTGGGACGTGAACAGGTTGACCACGGCGTCGAATGGCTCAGCATCGGCAAGCACCTCATCGATGCGCTGAGCATCGCCCACGACGAACGTCGAATTGAGCCCCGCCTGCTCAGCCTCTCGCACGGCCGCCTGAACGAACAGCGGAGACAGATCCAGCCCGGTGACCTCGTACCCGAGCTTGGCCAGCGGAATGGCGTGTCGCCCGATGCCGCAAGGAGCATCCAGCAGTCGCGATCCAGGGGCGGCGCCGTGCTCGGACAGCAGCCTAACCACAGTCGCCACCTCTGCTTCAGCACGAGCCCGAGCGGCCTCTAAGAACGGCAGGTACAGCTCCGCGTAGTCGATCATCAGCCGGTTGGTCCAATGGGTTTCCTGGTCGGGTGATTCCATCGTCATCTCTCACTCACGCGAAAACGGTCGCCAACATTCCAACCGCGCCCTTTTGTCCTTTCGGTCCCTTGCGTCCCTCTGGCGTTGCCAAGCATGGTGCGCCTGGCGAATCTTTGCTCTCACCGCTCACGAATCGCAGCGGCAGACCGTTGTAATTGCGAAAAACAAAAACTCCCGTCTCTGCGAGGGACGGGAGCTTCGGAATGCGAAACTATGGCTGACCTTGCGGTCCCGCGGTACCACCCTTGTTCCCCGCCCCAGATATATCAGGGGGCGGGACACTCAGTGTCCGACGGCTCGAAGGCGATCGGACCGCCCGGTTAACGGTGGGCGAATTCGTCGGAGTCTACTTGGACAGCCGCGACGATGCGGGCCTATCCGTTCGGTCCGAGGCTCGGGAGGGATATTCGGAGGATGCCACGGCGTCTGCTCTCACCATTGGCGCCGCCTGGGGCGGGCCTTGCCAGACTCGCTTTGCCGCGCTGACCTCGTACTCGTCTCCGTCTGCGCCTGTGCTATTCGCTTCCGAGGGCTTCTGTCATCGACAGCCAAGCCTCTCGGTACAAGACAGCTTAGTGAACCGTCTGCGAACGTGTCAAGGAAGACGCGCAGAGCTGTGGATGTGCAACGATTATGTCAGTAAGTAGCTGTTCAGTGAA
>CEQE01046727.1_pt1 | contig 14165 bp, 9 predicted proteins | sample 356201 | NCBI WGS metagenome assembly CEQE01 (sample SAMEA2619970, study PRJEB7988) | marine metagenome | biome: marine biome (ENVO:00000447); feature: mesopelagic zone (ENVO:00000213) & marine oxygen minimum zone (ENVO:01000065); material: "saline water (ENVO:00002010), including plankton...
CCATGATAGAGACGTACTGATCGATTGCTGCAATAGCGCCGTGTGTTGTGGCGCGGTTGCTCTGGATGCGGAGATGAATCTGCATGTGCCGAATGCTGCATGTTACGTCTCTCCCTCCTCCTCTTGGGAAGGTGTTGACCTTCCTACCGAAATCAGACCTCCTCGAAACCTACTCGTCTAGATAGCCCTATTGGGCGCCTGGTTGCGTGTGTCACGCACGCCGATACACGCTGATGAGCTAAATTCTCTAGGCGCTTAGCGCACTCTCGTTAAGCACCTGGGATTCCCGAGGAATGAATGCCATGCACTATCGATCCCGTGCGCTGTTACGCCTTCTGTTACTGGGCGCAGCGATGCTGCCAACTCTCGACCTGCAGGCGCAAGAGCTGACATTGGAGCAAGCAGTCAGCGACGCCTTGTCCAGCAATCCCAGCCTGGCCGCCATTGATGCACGTGCCACGGCGCTGGCGGAATTACCTGATCAGGTAGGCACGTTGCCCGATCCAAGTCTGTCGCTAAACGTGGTCAATCTGCCTGTGGATGGTTTCTCTTTCACCGAAGAGGGCATGACGCAGCTGCAGGTAGGTATAACCCAGGTGCTGCCTTACCCCGGCAAGCTGGCGCTGCGGACACGCGCAGCAGACAACGAAGCGCAGGCCGTCAGATCGGAGGCAGCGGAACGGCGCCAGCAACTCATCCGGGACGTTAAAACTGTCTGGTGGAACCTTTTCTACCTGGACCGGGCACTGGAAGTTATTACGAACAACCAGACGCTGCTCGGGGAAGTCGTTAGCGTGGCCGAGACACTCTATGAAGTCGGACGGGGACCGCAACAGGACATCCTGCTGGCCCAATTGGAGCTATCTAAACTGCGCGAGAGCACGATTCGCACAGAGAACATGCGGGAAAACGAGGGGTCGCGTCTGAACGCCCTGATGGATCGACCCACGACAGAGCCCATATACCTGCCTAGCGAGGTGGATGAAAAACTGCCTGCGATCGTAAGTACGGAGTTACTGCAACGGCAAGCCGAGACCTCACGCTCGAGTCTGACAGCACAACAGGGTCGCATAAGCGCAGCGCGCAATCGTGTCGATCTGGCGAAAAAGAACTATGCACCTGATTTCAAAGTGGCTGCAGTCTATGGCGTACGCAACGGCACCAATCCCGACAGCAGTAGCCGGACCGACTTTACCAGCGTTATGTTCAGCATGAATCTGCCCATCCACACCACCAGAAGGCAGGAGCGTGCCGTCGATCAGCGCAATGCGGAATGGATGCAACAGAAGTATGAGCTACATGACCAACACAACCGGGTCGCCGCTGAAGTCAGGAGAGCCAGCACAGACTACCATCGCAGCACAGAGCAGGTACGCCTTTTCCAGCAGGAGATTCTACCGCAGGCACGTCAGACCGTGGCTGCCATGCTGGCCGCGTATCAAGTTGGCAAGGCCGATTTTCTCAGCATGGTTCGCAGCCAAACCATACTGTTCGACCATGAAACCCAGTATTGGAAGGCTCTGTGTGCCACCAATCAGGCGCTGGCGCGACTGATATTCGCGGTCGGTGCAAAGGAGAACGTTTATGAATAGGAAGACTATGGCCGTGGCACTGATCGCGGCCCTCGCCGTAGGATTTGGCGGCGGCTATTGGGTATCCGGTTTACGTCCTGCGGCGACAATGGGCGCAGGCGAAAGCCAGTCAACGAATCGAAAGCCGCTCTTCTGGCGCAACCCCATGAATCCGGTCATTACCTCAAAGGTCTTCATGCAGGATGAAATGGGCATGGATTACATTCCCGTCTATGCCGACGGCGGTGGGAGTAACGAGATCGTCGGTACCGTCAAGATCGACCCAGTTACCGTGCAGAACATTGGCGTTCGTACAACGAATGCGGTACGCCGCGATCTGTCACGGATGCTGAACAGTCTGGGACGAGTCGATTTCAATGAGGAGCGCCTGGCACGCCTGCACCCCAAGACTTCCGGTTGGATCGAATCCCTGATGGTTGACGAGACGGGTACTCAGGTAAGTAACGACACCATCCTCCTCAGCATCTACTCGCCGGAGCTGATGGCAACACAGCAGGAGTATCTGGTGGCTCTCAACAACTGGGAGGCTGTGCGCGGGGGCGCTTCAGCACAGATGAAACAGAGCGCTCAAACCATTTTGGCAAGCGCGCGTCAGCGACTGCAACTGTTTGATGTGCCCGCGCACCAGATCCAGGAACTGGAGGAGAGTCGTCAGCTAAAGAAACGGTTGCACATCCACTCGCCCTTCCAGGGAAGGATCATGAATATCGGTGCCAGAGAAGGACAGTACGTCAGTCCCAAGGACGAGCTATATCTCATCGCGGACCTCAGTCGCATCTGGGTCAACGTGGATGTGTTCGAAGATGAACTGAGCTGGCTGAAGATTGACGATCGTGCCGAGATGCGCGTGCGTGCACAACCTGGTCACGTCTACGATGGCAAGGTCACCTTCATACATCCGGTGCTGAATCCGAACAGTCGCACCGTGCAGGTTCGCCTAGAGTTCGACAATCCCGACCTTTCGCTCAAGCCCGGCATGTTTGCCAACGTGACCCTCTATACGGACCCACAGCTAGACGCCGTGGTCGTTCCCAGTGAAGCGATCGTGCGTTCGGGGAGTCGCGAACAGGTATTCGTGGTGACAGGACCGGGGCTATTTGAGCCCCGGGAAGTGAGCTTGGGGGTTAGCGCCGGGGGACTCACGCAGATTCTGTCAGGAATCACTGCAGGAGAAACGGTTGTGACTTCCAGCCAATTTCTCATCGACTCCGAGTCCAAGCTGCGCGAAGCCACCGCCAAGATGTTGCAGTCGATGGCCGCTGGTGATGGCAGTGATGACGTCGGTATGGCGACAATGCCGACGAGCGAGACGAGTGAAGCTGATGACGTCGACCTAAGCGAACCTGACGCGACGGCAGATGAGGAGAAACAACATGATCACTAACATCATCGATGCCTCCTTGCGCAATCGCTTCCTGGTCATCCTCGCTACTGTCTTTGCCATTGCCATAGGCACATGGTCGATGCAGAACACACCGCTCGATGCGATTCCGGATCTGTCCGATGTACAGGTCATCGTCTTCACCGAGTACCCGGGACAGGCGCCACAAGTGGTTGAAGATCAGGTGACCTATCCTCTGACCACGGCGATGCTGGCCGTGCCCAACGCCAAGGTGGTGCGAGGCTACTCCTTCTTCGGCTTATCCTTCGTCTACATCATCTTTGCAGACGGCACCGACATGTATTGGGCACGATCACGGGTACTTGAATATCTCAACTATGTCGGTGGCCGCCTGCCGGAAAGCGTATCGCCGTCGTTGGGGCCTGACGCGACCGGAGTAGGTTGGATCTATGAGTACGCCCTGGTGGACAGCACGGGTCGCCATGATCTGGCGCAATTGCGATCCATTCAGGACTGGTATCTGCGCTATCCCCTACAGACGGTGGAAGGCGTTGCCGAAGTAGCCGCGGTGGGCGGTTATGTGAAACAGTATCAGGTGGAGGTCGATCCAAGTGCGCTGTTGGCTTATGCCATCCCCCTGTCGAAAGTGAAGCATGCCATCCAGCGCTCCAACAGCGATGTGGGTGGCAAGCTGGTGGAGATGGCCGAAACCGAATACATGGTGCGCGGCCTGGGGTACATCCAATCCATCGATGACCTAAACGTGATCCCCGTGGGCGTTGACGCCAACGGCACTCCAATTCGACTGCAGGATGTGGCCAACGTGCATCTCGGACCGGAACTGCGTCGTGGTGTGGCCGAACTCAACGGTGAAGGCGAAGTGGCCGGTGGTGTAGTCATTATGCGTTACGGCGAGAACGCCCTAACGACCATTGAAAGGGTGCGAGCAAGACTGACCGAGCTGGAATCGGGCCTGCCGGAGGGTGTGGAAATCCTACCGGTCTACGACCGTGGTGATCTCATCGAACGGGCTGTAGACAATCTCAAGGAGAAGCTGATCGAAGAATTCGTCGTCGTCGCCCTGATCGCCATTCTGTTCCTGCTGCACGCGCGCTCAGCCCTGGTGGCGATTGTCTCGCTACCGATTGGCATCCTTATCGCCTTTACCATCATGAGGTGGCAGGGCATCAACGCCAACATCATGTCCCTGGGCGGTATCGCGATTGCCATAGGGGCCATGGTGGATGGCGCCATCGTGATGATCGAGAACGCGCACAAGCACCTTGAACAAGCCGTCGCGAAGAAAGGCAGTTCACTCATCGCATCCGAACGTTGGCAAGCGGTGGCATCGGCATCGCGGGAAGTGGGCCCCGCACTGTTCTTCTCGCTTCTGATCATTACCGTGTCGTTCCTGCCCGTGTTCACGTTGCAGGCTCAGGAAGGCAGACTGTTTTCACCTTTGGCCTACACCAAAACCTATGCAATGGCGGCCGCGGCGATGCTGGCTATCACTTTAGTACCCGTGCTGATGGGGTATTTCGTTCGTGGCAAGATTCCATCCGAGTCATCGAGCCCCGTGAATCGTTTTCTTCACTTTATCCACGAACCGTCACTGAATCTCGCCATTCAACGTCGTTGGTTGACGCTCGCCTTAGCGTTACTGTTGCTGACAGCCACGGTCTATCCACTCAGCAGGTTGGGGAGTGAGTTCATGCCACCCTTGAACGAGGGTGACATCCTCTATATGCCGACCACCTATCCAGGGGTATCCATCACCAAGGCGAAAGAGATCCTGCAGCAGACAGACAAGATCATCGCATCCTTTGCCGAAGTCCGGAGCGTGTTCGGCAAAGTTGGCCGGGCCGAGACCGCGACAGATCCGGCACCCTTGGCAATGCTCGAGACCACGGTTCGTCTCAAACCCAAAGAGGAGTGGCCTGACCCGGACAAGACCATCAAGCAGATCATGAACGAGATGGATGCAGCGATTCAGTTCCCCGGACTTGCCAACGCCTGGACGATGCCGATCAAGACCCGTATCGACATGCTTTCCACCGGCATTAAGACACCCATCGGCATCAAAGTGAGCGGGCCTGACTTAAAGGTGCTGGAAAAAGTCGCCGGCGACGTCGAGCAGGCCGTGAAGCAATTGCCCGATACCCTCTCGGCCTTCGGCGACAAAGCCGCGGGCGGATATTTCCTCGACTTCGATATTCATCGTGAGGAAGCAGCGCGTTATGGGCTCACTACGGGTGATGTGCAGGACGTTATCCAGAGCGCCATCGGCGGTATGAACGTAGCACGGACGGTAGAAGGGTTGGAACGCTATCCGGTGAATCTGCGCTATCCCCGAGAACTGCGCGACAACCTCGACGCTCTGAAGAGGGTGTTGATCCCCACACCTGCCGGCGCCCAGATTCCGTTGTCGCTAGTGGCGGATCTGCAATTGCGTCGCGGCCCTCCCGTCATCAAGAGCGAGAACTCCCGCCCAAATGCCTGGGTCTATGTCGACATCAAGACCTCCGATATAGGGGGTTTTGTGGCGCAAGCCAAACGGGTGGTGGCCGGCCAGGTAACTGTTCCCCCCGGCTACACGCTGGTCTGGTCAGGTCAGTTTGAATACATGGAACGGGCGGCCGCGCGACTGCGTATCGTCGTTCCCGCCACCCTCTTGGTGATATACCTGTTGCTCTATTTCAACTTCCGCAATGTGACCGCTCCCTTGGTGGTGATGCTCTCCATTCCATTTGGGTTGATCGGCGGCTTTTGGTTGGTTTACCTGTTGGAATTCAACCTGTCGGTTGCCGTGGGAGTCGGATTCATCGCCCTCGCGGGCGTCGCAGCGGAGATCGGCGTGCTGGTGCTGACCTTTATCGACCAGGCGCTGGCACGCAAGCGTCACGATAGAGCAGAAGAGGCTGACAGTGGCGGGCAGGAAAGAACAGCCCGCATCAAGCTAACGCCCGAAGAGATCATGACCGCCGTGCATGCCGGCACCGCTGAACGAGTTCGTCCCATAGCCATGACCGCCACCGCGATCATCGCGGGCCTGTTGCCCATCATGTGGGGCAGTGGCACAGGGTCCGAGGTTATGCAACGCATCGCAGCACCCATGGTTGGGGGCATGATTACTGTAACGCTTTTGAGCTTACTCGTGTTGCCGGTGATCTACGGCATGGTTCTGCAAGTCCAGGAAAGATTCAAACACGACGACATCAGTCAAGTGTCTGCTTCGCAAGAAGGGCTAGGCGCAGCTTCTCTCAGCTAGACATAGCGTCAACCCAGTGCGACGAGGAGCAACAGATGAAGATGCAAGTAGGCAACACCGTTCACAGCCAGTGTTGGTAGGTCATAGCGCCCTGATTGCGGTGACCGAGTAACCGGCGTCAGTGATGACACTGGTGATGGTCGCTTCGTCCGGTGTCTGCGCCGTCTCGATCACCGCGCTGTTTTGCTCTAGGCTGACTTCAGTCGAAATGACTTCATCCAACCCGTCTAACGTGTCAGTGACGTTCTTTACACAGTGCATGCAGGTCATGCCCTCAATGGAAATCTCAGACTTCATGTTGTTAACCCTCGATGGTGGTATTGGAATGGGACTGAAGACGCCAGCGTCTTCAGCGGTCTTGAAGTTGCGCAGCCGCAACGCGTTGCTTACGACGGAGACCGAACTCATGGCCATGGCCGCTGCCGCGAACATGGGATTCAACGTGGGGCCGCCGAATATATAAAGCAGGCCCCCGGCTACAGGGATTCCTGCCGAATTGTAGGCGAAAGCCCAGAACAAGTTCTGTTTGATGTTGCGCAAGGTCGCCTGGCTCAGTTCAATCGCAGTAACGACACCGGACAGGCTGTTCTTCATCAACACGATCTGGGCCGATTCCATCGCGACGTCCGTTCCCGATCCGATGGCAATACCAAGATCAGCACGTGCCAATGCGGGTGCGTCATTGATACCGTCCCCGACCATGGCGGTCCTTTCACCCTTCAGCTGAAGTTGTCTGATCTGTTCCGCCTTGTCACCGGGCAAGACTTCCGCTATGACTTCATCGATACCGACTTGCCTCGCAATCGCCTGCGCGGCTTGCGGATTGTCTCCCGTCAACATGACGGTCTTAATGCCCATGGCCTGCAACCTGGAGATGGCTGCTGCGCTATCGGGTTTGACCGTGTCCGCCACTGCGATTATTCCCTCCACCGTTCCGTCCACCGCAACGTACATGGGTGTTTTTCCCTCGCTGGAAAGCCTTTGCGCTTCTGCAAGGTCTGCCGACAGAACGTCCAGGTGCTGCATCAGTTTCAGGTTCCCGAGCGCTACCTGCCTGCCGTCCAGTTCCACTGTAATACCCAGACCCGGCTTGGCCTGAAAGTCAGTGGCCTGTAAGAGTTTGAGTTCCCTGTCTTTACCTTCCGCTACGATCGCCGCTCCCAAGGCGTGTTCCGAGCCGATCTCTGCGGATGCAGCCAGCTGCAGAAGGTCGTTCTCACCGATCGAACCCAAAGGCATGATGTCGGTTGCCTTGGGCTTCCCTTCGGTAATGGTACCGGTCTTATCGAAGACGATGTTTCGGATTCGCCCGGCGATTTCCAACGGTTCGCCGCCCTTGATGAGAATGCCCAAGGCAGCGCCTCTACCGGTCCCGACCATGATTGCCGTGGGCGTTGCCAATCCCAAAGCGCAGGGGCAGGCGATCACCAACACGGAAATGAAGATCTTGAGCGCAAAGGCCAGTGGCATGCCGGCTAGAAACCATGCCAATCCGCAGACAATCGCAATGACCATCACCACCGGGACGAAATAACCGGCTATCACGTCGGCCAAGCGCGCGATGGGTGCCTTGTTGCCCTGGGCTTCCTCCACCAGACTAATGATGCGAGCCAACGCCGTGTCTTTGCCAATCCTGTCCGCTCTGTATGAAATCGTCCCGTTTTGGTTGACGCTCGCACCGGTCACGGGGTCGCCCACAGCTTTATCGACGGGAAGGCTCTCTCCCGTGAGCATGGATTCGTCTACCGCAGTTCTGCCCTCCACGACGACGCCATCGACGGCAATCTTCTCGCCCGGCTTGGTCAAGAGAATGTCGCCCACTTCCACTTCAGCGACCGCAATCTGCACATAGTCGCCGTTTCGTTTGACGGTAGCCGTCTTTGGCTGCAATCCCATTAGCGTTTTCACTGCCTGGGATGTCTTGCCCTTGCTGACCGACTCCAAATACTTGCCGACCTTTACCAGCGCAATGATCACGCCTGCGGTTTCAAAATACAGAAACATGACCGCTTGGGCGTCGCCCTGTAACACAGCCAAGGTATTCCAAGTGCTATATCCTATCGCTGCACCTGTTCCTACGGCTATGAGTGAGTCCATGTTGGGATTGCGATGCAACAGTGCCTTGAAACCGTTCGTATAGAAATGAAAACCCGCAAAGACTATGGGCAGCACCAGCACTAACTGCATCAAGGCGAAATTCTGCGGATTGTGCGTCGGACTGATGATCTCCGGCAGGGAAATGCCCACCATCTCCGCCATGGCCACTGCAATCAAGGGAATGGCAAAGACCAGTGCCAGAATGAGGTCGTTGCGCTGATCAACCAGTTCCCGCACCTTGCGTTCGTCTTCGTCTGCAGCGTTTTCGATGGTCACGTCCACAACGTCGTAACCTGCTTCGTTTACCGCCTTCCTGATCTGGGTAAGATTCGTCGATGCCGAAGCGTAGACTATACGGGCCCTTTCCGTAGCGAGATTGACTGCTGCCGACTCGACCCCATCCAATTCCCGCAACGCATTTTCCGCCCTGCCCACGCACGAGGCGCACGTCATGCCACTGATCGAAACGGTCAGTGTCGATCGGTCGATGGGGAGTTCGGCCGGATAGCCCGCAGCAACACTTGCCTCGATGACAGTCTCGATGCTGGTTTCGTCCTTGTCGAACACGACCTGTGCTTGTTCGGTCGCAAGGTTGACGTTGCACGTCGCCACACCCGGCAGCTTGCCGATGGCCAGCTCAACCCTGCGGACGCAAGCAGCACAGCTCATATCACGGATGTCTAACGTTTGTGTTTCGAGGCCCATGGTTTTGCCCAACAGAAAATACTGAACGCCTAAATGCGCTTGCTTAAGAGCTCCATTACTTCTTCGATCTTCTCTCTGACGTCGTCCGGTTCTTTCGATGAAACCGCACTCTTCAAACAGCTTTGAATGTGTGTCTTTAGAATCTCCTGTTCAACTCTACCGAGAGCCGACGTGACCGCTTTGATTTGGGTCATGATGTCAACACAATAGCGGCGGTCCACTATCATCTTCTTGATACCCTTTACCTGGCCGTCTATTTTGTTCAGTCTCACCAACTGCTCTTCGTGACTTGGATGCATGTTCTTTGCCGCCTGTTCGTGTAATGCACATATACCCTACAGGGGTAGGGTATATGTGTCAATCACATTTTTTTGGATATCGTGAAGAGGCTCGATGACTGTCTGCAGGGAGTGCCAGGTCAAGGAAATCTTCAGATCAGTGCCTTGAATAGATCGCTTTCCTGCCGTCTTGATCGACAATGTAGACGATGTAAGGCTCCTTACGTGGTCCTTCCATCCCGGGAGAACCCATTGGCATACCTGGTACGACAAGCCCCCGAGCATCTGGTTTCTCTTTCAGGAATCTACGGATTACATCGGCCGGGATATGCCCCTCGAAAACGTAGCCATCTATAACTGCCACATGGCAGGATGCAAGCGTTGCTGGAATTTTCAGGCGTGAAGTAACTGCAGCGATATCCCCAACATCTCTTGTCGTGACTTCGATTCCGTTATCTCTCAGGTGACCCACCCAAGTTGTACAGCATCCTCAAGTAGGTGTCTTGTAGACGGTGTCCTCTGTGGCGCTGATAGCCTGTGCCGAATTGAGTGCCAAGAGCAGTAAACAAACAGTGAAGTAATGCCTGGGTCGTGAGCTCATTTGAATATCCCTAACGCTAAATCTTGCATCGTTCATGAACTTTAGGCAGCACCGACATATTCAGCCTTTGCTGACAATTGGCTCCTGATCTGCGACCACCCCAAGTCTGTTAGTGAGTCGATCAAGGGATGTCTGGATAGACGTGGTATTGAGCACGTCCACATAGGCTCGATCATCCAGGCCGTTATCCCTGAACAGTTGCGCAAGTCAATCGATGTCGAGCATAAGCAAAAACGGCGCGCAACACCAGCACCCTACTAACCCCTCGTCGCGCTCCTCGTTCAGGCCAGTTCACCTGCGTGCCTATCGATATATCGAATGACACCTTCGAGTCCCTGTCGCAGCCGATCATGCGACTGGGCAAAGCAGATCCGGAAGTAGGCTTCATTGCCGGGACCAAACGTGTATCCCGGAGCAATGCCGACACGCTCTTCCGCCAGTACCCCCTTGGCGAATTCATAGCTATCCTTCAGCCCCCGCACGCGGGGAAACGCGTAGAAGGAACCCACGGGTTCACTTAGATCGATGGCGGGGTGATCGGACAGAATCTGCATCACGAGTTCCCTGCCCCGTAGATATAGGGTTCTGAGATCGTCCACCACCTGCTCACCCTCGCCGAGCGCTGCGATGCCCGCAGGCTGAACGAACGCGGCCGCGCCGGTATTGAAACACTCCGAGAGGATCGCCCAATGACGGGCAGTGCGGCTCGGCGCCACCACCCATCCGACGCGCCAGCCGGTCATCGCCCACGCCTTTGACAACCCGTTGACGATTACAACGGGATCGTCGTCACGAGCAATAGTGACGAACGAGGGAGCGCTGTTCCCATCGTAGACCAGCCGATGATATACCTCGTCAGCGATTATCAATATCTGCCGCTTGCGGCAGAACTCAAGCAGCTCAGCTTGATCGTCGGCGGACATGACCCACCCGGTGGGATTGCAGGGCGAATTCACGTAGATGGAGCCGGTAGTGACCTTGACGGCATCGATGATCTCCCTGGCACTCAAGGTCCATGCATTACGATCTTCGCGCTGCCGAACAAAACTCACCTCTGCTCCGGTGACCCGGTATACATTTTCTATGTTGGGCCAGTTGGGACTGACGACGAGTGCGTGGCTGCCAGTTGTCAGTGCCATCTGTGCGGCGATTGTGATACCGAGCATTGCAGAGCCCGGCACCGATATTCGATCGGGATCAAGGTTCAGGTCGTACAGGCCGTCCAGATAACGCTTGATCGCATCTCTGAAATCCTGCGTACCGCGCGTGTGGCAGTAGAACGTGTCTCCCTCGTCAAGGGCACGCTTGGCCGCCTGACGAATGAATTCCGGCGTTGCCATATCACCTTCACCGAACCACAGAGGAATGATGTCGGGATCGGTGATGTGGGGTAAGGCGATCCTAGTAATCCCATTCTGCTGCAGCGCCTCAACTTCCGCTCGAAATGGATTCATGAACACCTCAATCAGGTAGTTAGGGCTTAGCCTGCGAATTTGCTCCACTCAGACAGCGTGACAGACGCCGTGCAGCGTGGACTGGTCGGCGGAGAAACAGGATTGCTATTCTTTATTGCTCTTGGGATTGTTCCAGATATCCCTTGCGATCATCCAGGAGCCATCCTGCTGTCGTCGCAGGACCCACAAGTGCCTGCTGATCGATCGCAGCGGCGCAGCTTGGAGGTCGCTCTTGGCTCTCAAGTGACCATCGAGACTGATGCGGGCAAACGCCCAGTCGCCCGCGGGCACGATTTCATCGATGGTCAATCGCTGGTCGAAGCGGAACTTCTCCGTAAAGCCGTAGAAGGATCGCGCTTCGTCGATGCCTATATCCTCGAACCTGCTGGGAATCATCCAAACCGCGTCATCGGTAAAAAGGTCGAAGTAGTCATCGAAGTGATCAGATTGAAGGCATTGCACAGCTTGCGCGATGAGATCACCGATGGCCTGAGTGTCGTCTACGACGAGTGGTTGCGGCGTCATGACTGTTTCACCTGATGTCCGTGTATCTGCCTGGATATTAACCCATTTCTGAACAGAATCAAAAACCAGAGACGCGATCAGCCAGTCATCAGTTCCGACTCTACCCTCTCCATAAGGCCTGCGGCTTCGTCCAGATCGGGCGTGTTGCCATCCAGCACCACCTCATCCACACCGGCCTGCCGGTATGCATCGAGCATGGCGCGCACCTCCTCCACGGTTCCCCGCAGCGTGCGACGATCCTTTAGCGGGCGATCCCAAGGTTCCTCCATGAACCTCACAATCAAACGGGGGCAGATTCTGACCGAGGCGGGATCACGCTCTACCTTCCGGCAGGCCCCGGCAATATCCTCGATACCTTTGACAACTTCGTTAACGGATGGGCTGAGGGGATGCCAGCCATCGCCATAAAGCGCTATCCGCCTGAACGCTGCCGCACTCGCGCCGCCCACCAGGATGGGCGGATGCGGAGCCTGCACCGGTTTCGGTTCAAAGCGAAGCCCTTGGAACTGATACAGCTCGCCGCTAAACTCCGGCACCTCCTCGCGCCACAGTACTTGCATAGCTGCAAGCATCTCGTTGGCGATCTTTCCCCGCTTCGAGAAATCTACGCCAAGGTTGGCGTATTCGTCTTCCGCAACGGCCACACCCACACCCAGGGTGACCCTTCCAGCGGAAAGATCATCAAGCGATGCGATGCTCTTGGCCAACTGGACCGGTTGATGCCAGGGCAGTATGAGAACGGATGTACCAAGGCGCACGCGCTCGGTCTCTACAGCTACCGCCGTCAGCACCGTGATCGGTTCATGGTAGGGCGCACTGCCCAATCTCTCGGCGACGTAGCCGGTATGAAACAGGTGTTCGCTCACCCAGACGGAGTTAAAGCCGCGCGACTCCGCCTCACAGGCAAGATCCACCAGATCGTTGACGTGGGCGACGCCTTGATTATTGGGTAGGCTGATGCCGAATTGCATGCTGCCTCCTTGTACCTTTCGAGCCGCGCAGACCGCACTAGTCCGGCAATCCCAGCACCCGTTTGGCGATGATATTGAGCTGGATCTCGCTGGTGCCACCGTAGATGGAAGCCGCGCGGGTGGAAAGCCAGGTCCTGGTTGCCTCTAATTCCCGGCGGGAAAATCCGGGACCCTCCCAGCCGATTCCCTGAACCCCAAGGGATTGCTGGTGCATTTCGGTTCGCCCTTGCGTCAGGCGCGCGCCGGTCACTTTCAGAATAGAGGTGGCTGTGCTGGGTGCGCGGGCCTGGGTCTCGGCCATCACGCGCCGTTGCGTCAGTTGATAGGAGCGGCTCCCCATCTCCAGGCGAATCAATCGATCGCGCACAGACGAATCGGAGATGCGGCCACCCTCTTCGGCGCCATGATATTGCCTGACGATGTCTACCAGGCTGGCTTCACGCTCCTGCCGCTGTATGCCGCTGGTGTTGACCCCGGCATGGATCGATCGCTCGTACTGCAGCAGTCTCTTGCCGACGGACCAGCCACTGTTCACGGGGCCGATTACGTCGTCCTTTTCGGCAGTGGCATCTTCGAATGAGGTCTCGCAGAAGGGAGAACTGCCGCTGATCAGACTGATGGGCCTTACCCTCACGCCCGGCTGGTCCATATCCACCAGAATCAGGCTGATTCCTTCATGTTTGGGGACTTCCCTGTCGGTACGCACCAGGCAGAAGATCCAATCCCCATAGATCCCATCGGATGTCCAGGTTTTCATGCCGTTGAGCAGATAGACGTCACCCTGATCCTCCGCCTTCAACTGCACGTTAGCAAGATCGCTGCCGGCCGCGGGTTCGCTGTAACCCATGCACCAACCACCGTCGCCGCGCGCCAGCCGGGCCAGCCACTTTGACTTCTGTTCGGGTGTGCCGAATTCCAGTATGGTGGGCCCGATATAGTTGATGCCCCTGCCGGTCAAGGGCGCGCGGGCACCAATTCGTCGAATCTCGTCCTGCAGTACCATGAACTCCTGCTTGCTGAGGCCGGCTCCGCCATACTCATTCGGCCAGGTGGGAACGGTCCAACCTTTGCCTGCCATGACTTCCAGCCAACGAGCAGTATCCGCATCCGCAATTTCCAGTTTCTTGCTACCCCAGGGGATTTCACCGGGCCCCTTGGCGCCTGCCGGACAGTTTTCCGCCAGCCAACTGCGTGTCTCTTCACGAAAGCTCTGCAGATCCGCCGCTGCTTCATTCATGTTCGACTCCTCATCTCTTCGGATTTCCGACCGGATTCCCGTCCAGACTCCCGACCGGATTCCCGACCGGATTCCCGACCGGATTCCCGACCGGA
>CEQE01110972.1_pt1 | contig 14161 bp, 17 predicted proteins | sample 356201 | NCBI WGS metagenome assembly CEQE01 (sample SAMEA2619970, study PRJEB7988) | marine metagenome | biome: marine biome (ENVO:00000447); feature: mesopelagic zone (ENVO:00000213) & marine oxygen minimum zone (ENVO:01000065); material: "saline water (ENVO:00002010), including plankton...
TTTTAAATTAATAAATAACAAATAGGAGATGTAAAATAATGAATAAAGGACTTTTAGAAAGATTCATTAATAAGTATTCACTTGGAGATAGTGTACAATCAGTAATACTTACAATAAAAGATAATGTTTTAACTACAGAATTCATCACTCCCGAAAAATCACTTTTAGGAAAATTAGCATTAAATGATTTTCAATTTGAAGATATTGAATTGGGAATTTATAATACTGCACAATTTTCACGTATGTTAAATGTGTTGGGTGATGATGTTAAATTAACTGTTTTGAGGTCAGACGATACAGCTATATCCATTAAGGTGGAAGATATAAATGCTAGTATAAACTTTATGTTGAGTGATAAAACTATTATTCCGGTTGTACCTGCAATGAAAAATGTACCAGAATTTCAACTTACACTAGAGATTGATAGTAATTTTGTATCTAGATTTATAGCAAGTAAAAATGCTTTAACAGATAAAGAAACATTTACAATAGTTACAGATAAAGATAGAGAATCGTGTGATTGTATACTAGGATATTCAAGTATAAATTCAGATAGAATTACAATACCAGTTAATGTAGATCAATTTAATGATATGGATTTATTATCATTTAATGCAGATCTTTTTGGGAAAATTCTACAAGCTAATAAAGAATGTAGTAAAGGTAAATTAGAAATTTCTGCTCAAGGACTTGCCAGAGTTACATTTAAGGTAGATAATTATCACGCAGTTTATAATTTGGTCGCGACACAAAGTGCGGACTAATTATATATACAATACAGATTGTATAGTAGGTCTTAAAAAACATATATTAGATAATTCTGTAGATCTTTGTGTGACTTCCCCACCATATAATGTTGGGATAGAGTATGATAATTGGGATGATTGTTTAAGATTAGATGATTATATGCAATTTTCTAAAGATTGGTTGACAGAAGTTTATAGAGTTCTTAAACCAGATGGGAGAATTGCAGTTAATATTCCATATGAAGTTAATATGAAAAAACTTGGGGGGCATCATAGAGTTTTTATAGCATCTGAATATTATCAAATGATGAAAGAGATAGGATTTGGGTTTAGTGGAATTGCAGATTTGGTTGAAAAAGCACCTCAAAAAGTAAAATTTTCTGCATGGGGTAGTTGGTTATCGGCGTCTGCTCCTTATATGCACAATCCAAAAGAATGTGTATTGATAGGTTATAAAGATCAATGGAAAAAGTTAGAAAAAGGTGAATCTTATTGGACAGACTCGGAAGAAGATAAAAAAGGATTTATGGAAGTTGTATCTGGATTGTGGAACTATTTTGCAGAAACTAGAGGAATGACAGAAGCAAATTTTAGTCTTGATATACCAGTTAAGGCTATTAAATTTATGACATATGAAGATGATATAGTATTAGATCCATTTATGGGTAGCGGCACTACAGCAGTTGCATCAGTAAATCTAGATAGAAATTACATTGGATTTGAAATTTCAGAAAATTATTGTAAGATAGCAAGGTCTAGAATTTTAAAAGAAAAAGTAAAAATAGAAACAGCAGAAAAGGGATTTGATTTTTGGGAATAGAACATCACGGCATTTGGAATGAAAAATATAGACCTACTTCATTGGATACTTATATTGGGAATGAACATTTAAAATCTAAAGTTAGTATTTTTATAGAAACTAATGATCCTCCACACTTATTATTTTATGGTAGAGCAGGTACTGGTAAGACCACGCTTTCAAAGATTATTACAAAGTCTATAGAATGTGAATATTTGTATATAAATGCATCTGATGAAAATAGTGTAGATACTGTTAGAGATAAAGTTAAAGGTTTTGCGTCTACATTAGGATTTCAGTCGTTAAAAGTTATCATCTTGGATGAGTGTGATTACATTACTCCGAACGCTCAAGCTGCACTTCGTAATTTAATGGAAACTTTTAGTAGACATTGTAGATTTATATTGACTTGTAATTATGTAGAGAGAATTATTGAACCCATACAATCACGTTGTCAATCATTTCAAATAGTACCACCTTCAAAGAAAGAAGTTGCAATACATTTATCTGATATATTAACTAAAGAGAATGTAAAATTTGAAGTGGATGATATAGCTACAATTATTAATGGAGCTTATCCAGATATAAGAAAGGTTATTAATACATCACAAAGACAAGTTGTAGATGGTATTTTGCGGATGGATGCTAGAGAGGTTATTTTAAATGATTATAAGTTACAAATATTAGAAGTTTTAAAATCAAGTAAATCTAAAAAAGAAACATTTAGTGAAATAAGACAAATATTAGCGGACGCAAAAGTTACAGACTTTGCAGATTTTTTCAGATTACTATATGATGAAGTTGATAATTATGGTAGTGGACATATTGCCGAAATTATTTTATTAATAGCTAAATATGAACAATCAGATAGTCAAGTAGTTGATAAAGAAATAAATGCGATGGCAATGTTAATTGAAATATTACAGGAGATACGATGAAAGAAGAAAAGTATTGGGGAGAAATTCCAAATAAAGATCGAGTAAAACCAAGTAAAAAACGTGGTGGTGAAGGGGATTATAAACACATTGCTGTAAATGAAAATAAAATTTATTTTTATGCTGGAGTGAATAGGGATAGTGCAGTCGAACTTAATAAGAAAGTAGGAGAGTTACAATCTAAAAGTTTTAGTTTAGCTAATAACTTAGATATTGAACCGCCAGGTATGCATTTATATATAAATTCTGGAGGAGGATCAATTACATCTGGTATTTCATCAATGGATACTATACTGAGATGTAAAGTTCCAGTTCATACTTATGTAGATGGATTTGCTGCAAGTGCAGCAACATTTCTTTCAATAGCTGGTACGAAAAGATTTATGAGTAGACATTCGTATATGTTAATTCACCAATTATCTTCAAACTTTTGGGGAAAATATTCAGAGTTTCAAGATGAAAAACAAAATTTAGATTTGATGATGGGTACAATTAAAAATGTATATAAGAAATATACAAAAGTTCCAATGAAAAAAATAAATGAGATATTAAAGCATGATTTGTTATGGGATGCAGAAACTTGTTTAACGTATGGATTAATTGATGAAATAATCTAGGAGTTATTATGAATATATTAGTTATAGGTGATTGTTGTAAGGATATTTTTATCTATGGAGATATAGAAAGAATAAGTCCAGAAGCACCAGTACCAGTTTTTAAACCAACACACGAAGAATCAAATGGTGGTATGGCAAAAAATGTTGCAGATAATGTTGAGGCATTAGATATGTACATCCACACCGTAACAAATAAAAATAGTATTATTAAAAAAAGATATGTAGAAAACCGTTCAGGTCAAATGGTATTAAGAGTTGATGAGCATGATTATTGTGAAAGAGTTGAAGAAACTTTATTAAAAGGTATTACAAAGAATAAATTTGAAAGTCCTCCATTTGGATTTGGTTCAAATACTGAAAATTATTATGATGCTATTATTATTTCAGATTATAATAAAGGATTTTTAGAAGAATCAGATATTCAACATATTTGTGAGAATAATAAGAATGTATTTATTGATACTAAAAAGAAACTTGGTGAATGGATTAAAGACGCAGATTTTATTAAGATAAATGAGTTAGAATATATAAAAAATTATATATTATTATCTGATGATGAATTTAAAGATAAACTTATTGTTACTTTAGGTAGTAAAGGTTGTAGATATAAAGGATTAGAATATCAAGTTAAAAAAGTTCCTGTTAAGGATGTGAGTGGAGCGGGGGATACATTTTTGGCAGGATTAGTTAGAGGGTATTTAGATTCAAATAATATATATGAAGCAATTAAATTTGCTCAAGAATGTACTACATTGGTGGTACAGAAACATGGTGTTGCAACAGTTACATTAAAGGAGTTAGAAAAATGAGTACTAAACCAATGAAACCACTACCTAAAGCAAAACAAACTGTAGATTTATCAAAAGCAGATACTATAAAATGTGATGATTGTGGAAATTATCTTTTTATCACTTCATTTGTTATTAAAAAAGTTTCTGCAATTTTATCACCTACAGGTCAAGAAGGACTAGTGCCAATTCAGGTTTATAGTTGTGGAAATTGTGGACAAGTACCAAAATCATTGTTAGAAGGTAGTGGATTAGAGACTACATGATTAAACAGGTAGGCAATGGACTTTTTGTTTTGGGGGGAAAGTATGTAGCGTTATATAATGAAATTCAAATTAAAACTAAAAAGTTTGTAGAGGAAATTTTTGATGGGGAAGAATTATGGACACCTTCTATATTATCTCCTGATAATGCAGAAAGAAGTAATTATTTAGATTCTTTTTCTAATCAGGCTCAAATGATTCATAGACATTTAGATGGTTCTGATATAGGAATGAATTCACCAACTGTATGTTATAATTTGTATGCATTATATGCAAATGATGTGGTAGATGGAAATAAAACTTATGTGATGACTGGTAAATGTAATAGATTTGAAGAAGGTGAATTGAATGATTTGACGAGATTAGTACAATTTACTGGTCAAGAGATTGTACATATAGGAAGTTATAATTATGTAGAAGATTGTTTTGTAAAATCGGTGAATTATGTAAAACAAATATTTGATTATTTAGAATTAGATTATAAATTCGAATCAGCAAATGATCCTTTTTTTGGTGCGAAATCTGAAGTTAAAAAACGAGCTCAAAGAGTTCATGGGTCTAAAATAGAATATAAGTTATATTTTCCAAATAAAGATAAATACTTACCAGTAGGATCATTTAATTTTGTTGGCAATGCTTTTCATGATAGGTTTAATATAAAAAATTCACAAACAAAAGATGTATCCTCAGGTTGTTGGGGTTGGGGATTAGAAAGATTTATTTATGCATTAATAAGTCAAAAGGGAGAAGATGTAAATTTTGATATTCCTAAATTAAAAGAAAGTAGAAAGAATAGATATAGGTCAATTGTAAATAATGAAAAGGGGTGGTATAGATTATATAGTAAAAGTTTTTGGTTTGCAGAAAGCAAAATGGAAAATTTTAAAGAGATTGATATAGACTTTAAAGATATAGAGTTTGAGGTTATTACTGATTTAGATTCTTTAGATAGACGTAAAGTTGAAATATTAAGGGGACTTGAGGAATTTGAAAAAGGAGTTGATTGGAATTATAATTGGACATGGAAAGACGCGGAGAGAAGAATAAAAGAAGGACATATTTTAAAAATTGCATTTCATAATGGAATGGCAGTACAATGGGATTGGTATTATTTAAATACATTTTATCTTAGAGATCATGAAGATTGGAATTTTAAGATAACTTTACCAAAAAATTATACATATTCGGGATCTTGGTGGTGTCATCCATCATATCGTAGTTCAAGAAAATATCCTACATTTATTAAAGATTTTATATCAGCGTCATATAATTGGAGTTATAATAACGGTTACACTACTGATGTAAATTATATAGATGGTTGGAATTGGAAATCTATAAGTGTTGTTAAAAAGATGGGGCAAGTTGGTTCTAATTGGATAGATAAATATGGATCAGATGAAATTAGTAGATAGAGTATTAGATAAAAGTTCCAATAAAATTATAGCATTAAAAAATGTTACAATAAATGAACCGTGTTTTAGGGATCATATAATTGATAATGAACCAATATTACCTGGAAGTATAATTTTAGAAGTTATTGGACAGGTAGCAGATATTTTATTAGGGACAGTAACATATTTAGCTAAGGTTGATAATATGAGATTTTATGAAAAAATAATTCCAGGTGACCAGTTAAAAATTGAAGTTGTTAAATTGAAAAGTATCGGTAAGATTCATAAGCTTAGTGGAGTAGGTACAGTTGATGGTAAAAATTATGTAGAATTAAAATTTACTGTTAGAGAAGATGATAAGAGTTAAATAAATGAATAAGATGAGTGATGGTAAATTTTGGAGTGGTAGTAAGTTATTAGATAAAAAACATCTTCAAAATTGTAAAGTAATTCCTCACAGATTTTATATTTTAGATTTATTACCAAAAAATTCAATTTGTGCAGAACTTGGAGTGTCTGTTGGGGATTTTTCAAAAGAAATTTTAACTCGCAGTGACCCTAAACAATTATATTTAATTGAATCTAAGTCTGAGTTGGTGGATAAATTATCATATAGATTTAGAGAAAACAAAGAGATACTGGTTGAATGTGGATATTCATGGGACGTATTAAATAATTTTAAAGATGACTTTTTTGACTGGGTGTATATAGATTCTGATCATAGTTATGACTCAACTAAATTAGAATTAGAAATTTTACATAAAAAAGTTAAAGAGGGTGGTTATATATTACTCCACGATTATATATGGATAGATTATATTAGTGAGAAGTATAAATCATATGGGGTTATTAAGGCAGTGAATGAATTTTGTGTTAATTTTAATTATGAATTTATTTATATTTCTATGGAGCCAAATATGTATCATACTGTTTGTTTAAGGAAATTGATTTGAGAACTATAAATTACAAATACTCATTTTATCCTAAAGATAAAGTATTAGATTGGACTCCAGGAGATTCTTCAAAATTATTTGAAGAAAATTGTAAGAAATATCCTAATAGTAAATCAATAAAATATTATACTGAAAATCCTATAGTATATAGATTTAATAATAATGGATTTAGAACTCCTGATGATTTTAACACTACAGATGAAGGTAATGTTTTTCTTGGGTGTAGTGTAACTATGGGAACAGGACACCATTTAGAAAATATTTGGTCATATAAATTAAATAAAGATATTGGTGGAAAATTTTGGAATTTATCTCAGGGTGGATCTGGAATTCAAACAGATTATAGATTATTGTATGGTTGGAAAGATACATTAAAAATTAAAAATATTTTTCATTTTACATACCCACATCCTCGATTTGAATTTTTTCATAATGGTAATATATTACAATTAAACAATTGGGAAGAAAGAGATAAATCATTTAATAAATTTTTTCAAGAAGTTTTGTCTAGTGACGAGTATTGTAAACTTATACAACAAACTTATAGTAATGCTATTAAAGGATTATCTCAAGATATTGGATGTAATTATTACCATCTAACAGGTAAAATATTTAAGAAGTATGATAAATCTAGTGATGACTCTTTGATACCTAGAGATTTAACTCATCCTACTGTAGGACAACAAAATTTTATATATGAAAAATTTAAAGAAAAATATAATGAATAAATTAGTTATTACTGCTCACCCAGATGATGAAACTATATTTGCAGGTAAATTATTATCAGAAGATAATTCTTGGAAAGTTGTTTGTGTTACTAATGGTTATAATGAGGTGAGAAAGTTTGAATTTCAATGTGTAATGAATAAGTTAGGTATAGATTATGAAATATGGGATTTTCATGATGAATGGAATGTAGATTTAGATCAGGATGGTATTAGAAAAAAGTTACATACATTGTTGAGAGAGAAAGAGTGGGATATGGTTTTAACTCATAATGAAGTTGGAGATAATGGATATCGTCATCCACATCATAAACAAGTTTTTGAGTGTGTAAAGAAAGAAATTTATAACATTGATAAATTATATTGTTTTGATAATTATGGTAGAGATTTATCTCTTGATCAAGTTAAGAAAAAATTGCATATGTTAAATTTTTATAAAAGTCAAATGAAAGAATTGGGGTTAATATATTTACCTATGTTAGAAAATTATTTCTACAATGAATCTTTTATAAAATATAAAAAGTAATGATATTTATTAATATATAGCGACATTTACTGGAGAATTAAATATGAAAAGTACAGTAGTTAGTTTTGATTGGATTGCGTCAGACGGTTCATTAAAATTACTAGAAATAAATACAGATGTATCTATGGGTGGATATAGCAGACCAGAATATAATTTTGATTTTGATGCATTAGCACAGTATTGTTCAGATCAAAGCTTAACTGAAGTTAAATTACATCATAGCGCTAACGCATATTATGCAACAGATTGGAAGTCTAATACTTTCAAAGCCGTATCAGATGAAGTTTTTTCAAAACTTTCCTCAAGTCTAGCTACGCACGATATTTCTGCTTCAATATACCTAGATTCAAATGCATACTTGTCTGGGTTAGATGAAATAGATAGTGGTACTACATTAGATTTAAGAGTTTGTGCAAATGTAAATAGTAAATTAGATTATTATGCAGTTAATAAAGAAAATCTTTTAAATTTTGTAAGTGGAATTGGTAGTGGAAGTTTGATGCCAGAAGTAGGATCTGATGAAATTGCATCTAATAATGCTGCAGGAATTCCAGATTTTGTCTGGAAAGTACCTACTGCAGATATGTCAACTGGTCTTGCATTTCATGAGTCAGGTGATAATAATACTACTATATCTGCGTCAAATGAGGCAGTATCATTTGTTGAAAAATACTATCCACCAGATAACAATAAATGGGGATACTTTGTAGGAGATATTAATTATAAAGTAGTGTTAACGGATGATGGTACCGTAATTCCAATTAGTAGTCATAGAAATGTTGGTGATGAATGCATTTCATTTAGAAGAACCACACTTACTGATTATTCTAATAAAGATTTAAAGTTAAAAAATAAATTAATATATGCAGGCGTTTGTGGTGAAAATACAGAGATTACATTAGTAGATGGTAGTACTAAAACACCGTTAGAAATACATTTATCTAGTGTAACTGAGTCATTGGCCAATGATGAAGTTAAGGCTGTAAAAATAGACAGTTTAGATTTAGATGATGTCAATTATAATACACCCACTACAAGAATTGACTCTTATACTTCACAAACAGGTAGTTTTAATTTTACTACTGGAAGTAATAAGTTTATATTTTATTCAGATTATAGTGAGGAATGTGTAACTATTGATGGAACAGTTTTTGATAGCAGTGCTTTAATTCCAATTAAGAGTGGGGAAACCTGGGAAATAACAAAGGCTTCGGATGTAGTGGTTGGTGATGTGTATGTTAGCTCATCGATGGGTGAAGGAACTGTAGGTAGTGTGGATACAACATCGAATCAAGAGTTAGTTCATTTACAATCTGCAGGAAGTGGATCGGATTCAACTTCTTATAATAGGTCTTTATTTTGTGATGATAAGTTGGTATTGTTTGAAAATAGAATGTATGCGATTTCCGAACCAGATAAGGCATCGTATACTGGGGCATATTCTGGATCAGATGCACATAAACAAGAAATGGATTTATTATCATATAATATTGCCAGTGGAACTACATACAATTGGTCTAATTATAGTACTAATGTAGCACAGTATACTGAAAATATATTAACTCAAATGGTAACACAACGCAGTTCTTCATTGTGGGAATATTAAATAAAATAGTTAATTATAGGTTGTAAGTGGATTATATTAGAGATAATAAAGATAAACCATATAAATATAAAAAACCATTTGATTATTGTGCAAATATACATTTAACTAATATGTGCAATTTTTTTTGTAATGGTTGTGATCATTATTCAAATTATAAAATTGGTGGTTATTTAGGAGTCGAAAGGTTCGAAGAATATTTAAAAACTTGGTGTGATAAATTTAACCAATTGAAATTAGAAGTTCGTTTATTAGGTGGAGAACCTACACTTAATAGGCATTTAGTTGATATACTAAAGTTATCAAGAAAATATACTCCAGATAATAATATTATACTTTTTACAAACGGAACTTATCTACATAAACATAAAAATTTAAAAGATGTTTTAATTGATAATAAAATAGTTTTAAAATTAACAGAACATTCTAAAGAAAAGAAATATCTTGATAAACTTAATCCATTGAAAGAAAAACTACGAAGGTGGTCTGATGAAGGATTAGATTACAGATCTTATGATTATACTGAAGGTTTTGGGTGGACTGGTACTGACGCTGTGGCTTTGGGTGGTGGAAGAATTCACAATGACGGTATTTGGAGAAAACAATATAAAGGACATGGTGTAACTATGAGACCTTTTGAAGATAATGAACCCAGAAAAAGTTGGGAGATTTGTCAATGCTCTTGGGCGAATGGTGGAGTTGCAAATATTCAGTTGTATGAAAATAAATTATGGAAATGTCCACCTATTGCATATTTAAAAGATGCGTTAACAAAATTTGGTTTACAGAATCATCCAAAATGGATACCATATCTTAAATATAAACCTTTAAGTGGTGATGTAACTCTTGAAGAAATGGTAAATTGGATGAGACGGGACGAAGAGGATATATGTAATATGTGTCCTGCTTATGATGATAAACGAGAAAAGGTTTTAGATAAAGATGTATTTGGGAAAAGAAGTTATACATAATATTTTTTGGTCTGCTGGAATAGATTCTACATACTTAGTATGTAAGAGATTGTTAATCGATAAAGTCCCAATTCAAACTTATTATTTAAATTTCCCGTGTGATGGTTATTACCCACCTTATCCGTTAGGTAGAGATAGTAGAGAGGTGGAAGTTAAGGTTGTGGAAAAGTTAAGGGAAATGATAATTAAACAATTTCCTTATACAGAAAGTCTATTTCCACCAACTATATTAGTAGAAGAATTTCCAATAAATAAAGAAGTCTATAAAAAGTTAAGATTTTTACATGAGAACTATCAGTATAGGAGGAGATTGGTGGATCAAATACTATATATGATACAATATTCATTACATAAGAATGAAATATTTGAATATGGAATAGATTCTAATAATAAACGAATCGACCGTGATAAGCCGGAATCAAAATTAATAAATGAAAATTTAACAGAAAATTTCACGGTGTCATTTGATAAAATTCCTGAATTGGAAATTTTAAAAAATTTATATATACCTCTGTTCGAAACTTGGAGAGTGGATATGATTAGAGACTCCCAAAAGTACGGTTTTACAAATATACTTGAAAATACTTGGTCTTGTAGGTGGCCAAAATCAAATGGGGATACGTGTGGTGGTGTGGTAGATTATAGTGGTGACATTATTAACTGCTGCCATTATGATTACATTGATTCTACTGATGAAGTTATAAAATATTATAAAGATGGGGAGTTTGAAATTCTTAATAGAAAAAATAATTATAACGATATATTGAATGATTAAAGATTATCTAAATAAAGAAGTGCTGATCAGTTTTTTAATGGGGTTCTCGGCAGGGGTTCCGTTGTTGATGACTATTTCAATACTGCAAGCTTGGATGAAAGAATCTGGAATAGATTTATCTACTATAGGGTTGTTTGGGTTAGTTGGTATACCATATTCTCTAAAGTTTTTATGGGCTCCATTCTTGGATAGATTTTCATTACCATTTTTAGGTAGACGCCGTGGGTGGTTGTTAGTAAGTCAAATATTAATTATAGTAACAATACTTGGAATTTCATACATTGATATTACGAGCCAATTAACTGGTTTGGTAATGTTGTGTTTAGGATTAACATTCTTATCAGCAACACAAGATATATTGATTGATGCATATCGTAGAGAGAACGTATCTGAAAAACACTTACCATTAGCATCTTCTGTATATATAATTGGTTATAGAGTGGCAATGGCAGTTGTTGGTTCAGTAGGATTTATTTTATCGGACAGTATATCTTTTAATTTGGTGTATTTGTGTTTATCAGGGCTTATGGTGGTAGGAATAATTACTACTTTGATTTCTGATGAAGGCGATTTTATTATTAAATCAAGAGAATCAATAATTGAACCTTTTATAGATTATTTTCGTAAGAATAAAGCATTGATTATATTAGCATTTATTTTTATTTACAAAATTGGTGATATGTTAGCTTTTTTTATGAGTGTACCTTATTATTTGGATTTAGAATATACTAAATCTCAAATTGGATATATGAAGTTTATAGGTACTTGGATGACACTTCTTGGAAGTTTTGTCGGTGGAATTTTGTTAGTAAAGTATAATAATATAATGAAGGGATTATTTTATTTTGGTATATTACAAATGGTATCTACTTTTGGATATGTTATATTGAGTTGGGTAGAACCAAATCTAATTTTACTTTGTTCAGTAGGATCATTTGAGAGTTTTTGTTCTGGTTTAGGAACTGCCGTATTTATATCATATATTGCTCTACTTACTAATATAAAGTTTACAGGTACTCAATATGCTTTATTATCAAGTTTTGTAGCAATACCAAGAACTATATTTACATCACAAACAGGATTTTTAGTAGAGTCAATAGGTTGGGAATACTTTTTTATATTTTGTACTTTAATTGCAATTCCTGGTTTAATATTGATAAAATTTATAGATAGGGGAGATAAAGCAAATGGATAAGTATATAGTAAAAACAATTTTCACTAAAGATGAGTGTAATGAAATATTAAAAATGGATACCGAATTAATCAAACGTAAAAAATTATCACCGGAGTTTGAATTATCATATATGAATGGGTTTGATAAATATGATGTAGAAGATGTGGTTGTGAAGGCAGATGAGTGGGTATACGATAGATTAAATGGGAATATGGATATAGGTAACTTCGCCAATTGTACTGGAATCTGGCCATTGATATTGAAAGTATATAATGAGGGGGATAAGGTAGGGATGCATGTAGATGACTGTAGAGGGATAAAGAGAGTAACTTGCTCTACTAATTTAAATGATGATTATGGTGGTGGAGAATTACAAGTATTCAATTGGAATATTTCATCTAAGGGCAATTTTTATAGTCAAGATGATTCTTATGATGTAGAAACATTAACTCCGGCTATTGGCCAGATGGTACAATTACCAATGATTGTACCACATAGAGTTACAGAAGTAACATTCGGAGTTAGAAAACAATTAGTAACTTGGTTTACAGGAGAGGTATTAAATTGGTAAAGGCCGTATTACACATACAGAAATGTGGTGGGACATCCGTAGGTGAATATATAAAATCTAATTTGAATGAGGATGAGTATTTAGAGTTATATACTCGTAAAATACCTAAAGATTTAAGTTTTAATAAAATAGAACCACATTCAAGAATAAAAGCATATTTAAAATATTTAGATTTAGATAGAGTTAAAATAGTTTTTGGACATGGTGTTTTCAATGGCTTGGAAGAATATTTTCCTAATCAAAAAGTAAAGTATTATACTATACTTAGAAATCCTATTGATAGAATAATATCGTTATATAATTTTAGAAAAATGGGGGCAGTTGGTCAAAGAGAATTTCCTATAATATACCAGCCAGATGGAAGTGTATATGATTTCGAGGGAGAACTAAAAAAAGAATTTTTCATTGGTGGTAAAGAGAGAAGTTTTTTAGAATGGTTTGTTTATTTTAATGATAGAAAAAAAGATGAAACTGATTCACAATCTTATTTTGATTTTTTAAACTGGAGAAATTTTAAAATTGAAGATTTTGATACTATATGGAACGAAACTCACTTAAAAGGTTTACCAGTAGAAAATATATCACAAAAACTTTTAAAGGAAGATAGGATTTTAATTAAAGATATAATAAAGGTTTATTGGCCAAAGGATTTTAATATTTATGAAACGTCATTGTAAAAAATACGATATAGAAAAATTAAATAAAGATAAAAAGTTTGTAGAAGAACGATTTAAATATGAAGATGGAGCGTTCGGTCATTGTATATCATTACCGAGTATTAATGAGATAGCAGAATCACATAAAAAACATCATAATAATGTACCATTAAGGGGAGTATTGGGTTACACTCCATATTTTAAAGAAATCTTTGATAGTTTCGAAACAGAGATAACTGGATTTAGATTAATGAGAAGAAATGCCCATTCATCTTATGGATTACATGAAGATACTGATATTGGTGAGGATGTAAAAAGAGTTCAAATACCCATTATTACAAATGATGATTGTTGGTTGGCGGCAACGGATTTAGATTATATACCAGAAGATATTAGATTACTCTATGAAAAAGATGGAATAAAGAATGGCATCAACTGGACGGATGAAGTTCCTTATGATAAAGATGGTAAATCGCTTAAGGATTTTAAAGAAAGATTTAAAGGACTCTATACATTGGTACAATTCAAACCTGGAGTAATGTATCACGTTACATTTGCGAAGAAAATACATGGTTTATGGAATGACGGTGATACTAAGAGAGTTACATTATTAATTGATGCAAAAATTAATGATTGGTATGAAAAGTTTTTGGATGGGTTTGAAGATT
>CEQE01324463.1_pt1 | contig 14141 bp, 8 predicted proteins | sample 356201 | NCBI WGS metagenome assembly CEQE01 (sample SAMEA2619970, study PRJEB7988) | marine metagenome | biome: marine biome (ENVO:00000447); feature: mesopelagic zone (ENVO:00000213) & marine oxygen minimum zone (ENVO:01000065); material: "saline water (ENVO:00002010), including plankton...
TACCTTGAAATGGAGTTTGTTAGTGAGGTGGGTGCTGACGAGAATATTATTGTCACTGAAATCATACAGGACCCAAGCGCTGCAAATGATACCTATGGTGAATGGTTTGAGATTTACAACGCTGATGTTGAAAGTTATGACCTGCGAAACTGGACTATCCGGGATAACGGTTCAAACATCCATGTTATTACAGGTAAGTTTCCGGTTACCATTGAGTCGGGCCAGTACTTTGCCCTAGGGAGAAATGAAGACTATTCTCTGAACGGAGGTGTGGAAGTTGATTATGACTATTCCGGAATAACTCTTGGAAACAGTGATGATGAGATCATTATTCTCAATGGGGAAGGATTGGAAGTGTGCCGGGTGGAGTACGATGGGGGTCCTGAATTCCCGGATCCTACAGGGGCTTCTATGGCTCTGCTCGATCTCGAAAGTGATATCAATGTGGGCACTAACTGGACTGTGTCAACAACTCCCTATGGGGATGGCGACCTGGGTACGCCAGGTGAAGCAAACTGGGATGTTTCCGTGGATGATAAGGAAACCTTGCCGTCGGATATGATTCTGCTGACTGCTTATCCAAATCCATTTAATCCTACATTTGATGCAACATTTGAAATTCCATATAGTGGCTTCGTAAAACTGACTGTATTAAATGTATTAGGTCAGGAAGAAGAGACACTTGTTGACGGTTTTAGGGAAGTAGGACGTCATTCGGTTGAGTGGCAAGCAGATAGGAAAAGTTCCGGTGTATACTTTTTAGTGCTGGTGTATGAATCAGGTGATCTCTATGAAATTGATGTACTAAAATTGGCATTATTGAAATAAACTGTACGTAGTTTATGGATTATGACTATCGTTAGAATTTCAAAAAGTATTTTCATTGCCAATCTTGTTGCGTTCTCATTTGCCCAGGCACCTGAAGGTTATTACGATTCGGCAATTGGATTAGAAGGTGAAGCTCTCCGTTCAGAGCTTCATCAGATCATAGATGAGCATCAGGTTCAAAGCTACAGTTCCCTCTGGTCTCATTTCCAATCCACGGATAAAAAACCGAACGGTAAAGTGTGGGACATGTACTCAGACATCCCAGATGGAACGCCGCCATACGAATATACATTTATCTCTGATCAGTGCGGGAATTATGGCAGTGAAGGCGATTGTTATAATCGGGAGCACTCTTGGCCTTCATCCTGGTTCAACGATGACTCACCAATGAGAACCGATCTGTTTCATCTCTATCCAACAGACGGATACGTGAACGGCATGCGAAGCAATTATCCCTATGGTCAGGTGAGCAATCCAAATTGGGCATCCTTAAACGGCAGCAAAAGAGGAAATAACTCTACAACCGGATACAGCGGTACGGTCTTTGAGCCGATTGATGAATACAAAGGAGACTTTGCGCGAACATATTTCTACATGTCCACCCGTTATTACACCGAAGATAGCGGATGGGAAAACAATGGCATGGTGAACGGAGCTGATCTTAAAGATTGGGCGGTAACCTTGTTAATCAATTGGCACAATGAAGACCCTGTCAGTGAAAAAGAGACGGATAGAAACAACACTGTCTATATCATTCAACAGAATCGGAACCCATTCATAGATCACCCTGAGTGGGCAGATTGCATCTGGGATGATAACTGCGATATGTCAATTGAAGAGATTGGCATTCCTGATAAAATTATTTTAGATCAGAATTATCCAAATCCGTTTAATTCAACCACCACCATCCGGTTTAATCTATCTGCAACGGCAGATATTGAACTGGTCATATTTGATATGCTCGGCAGGAAATTGGAAGAATTGGTGAGTGGTCGAATAGTGAGTGGTGAGTATGAGGTAAATTGGGATGCTTCTGTGCTGCCGAGTGGTGTTTACTTTGTACGCTTAATTACAGAAAGACAAGTTCAGACGAAAAAAATGGTATTCCTACAATAGGATTTATGTCTATAATGTGGGCAAATAATCGTATATTTTTCACCTTTCAATAAACTAAAGAACTGAGGTAATTATGAAAAAATCGATAATATTTTTCAGCTTAATTGGTTTGACATTTGCAGAAACAAATTCTTCTTACAGCTGGGAAGATGGTGGGACAATACTGGGTTCGTACGGAAATGTATCCAATCCCCAGAACGTAGGTATAACCGGTAGTGTTAGTCCGTATGAAGGGTCTGCGATGCTTTCGGTATCAGAGTCACCCCTGGATGGTACACCACAAGCCTACGTTTCTTTCATAGAGAACCTCACAGAAGGCGATGTTGTAACCGCCAGTTTCTGGGGATGGGATGAAACTCCGGGTTCTTCCCCCTCATTGAGAATTTGGGGGGGGTATGCTTCCAATGGTGATATAAATGATTATCAGGGATCAGCTGGAGGAAATAATGATTATACCGATGGAACAGGTTGGAGTGAGTTAAGCAATACATGGACAATAGCGTCAGGTAAAGAAGCATTAGTTGTTCAGGCAAGGTTATATAGCGGAGATAACGACCCTACCGAGTATTTCATTGATCTAATTACCGTGACGGCACCCAACTCTGCTACGATTACATTCCCAGTACCTCCTTCCTTGGTGGCTGATGCTGGCTCTGATCAGACCGTTGCCGTAAACTCTGTTGTTACTTTGGATGGTTCGGGTTCGGAAGGGAATATTGATATGTGGGCCTGGACGCAACTGACCGGTCTTTCAGTTGTGATAAATAACAATGATCAACCGATGGCAACTTTTACCGCGCCGGCTTCTGAAGCAGATTTGACATTAGAGTTAGCCGTTATCGATGACGGCGGCGCAACTGATCGGGATACGGTTAATATTTCCGTCGTGGATATAGGTGTTAGCACCGTTTTCATCAGTGAATATGTGGAAGGATCATCCAATAATAAATATCTTGAAATCTATAATGGTGACATCACTGCAGTTGATCTGGAGACAGAAGGCTATACTTTGGCTCGAGATGATAATGGCAACATGGATTTTACCTATAGCGTTTTGAGCGACTGGGGTAGTTTGAATAATCTGGCTTCCGGTGCAGTCATTGTTTTAGCTGCCGATGGTCACGAAATTTACTCCAGCCCTGATAGTGTGTTGTTATATAATTCACCACTTCATTTCAACGGCAATGATGCCGTTGCCTTGTTGAAAAATGGTGTTGTGGTAGATATCGTTGGCGAATTGGGTAATTCCAACAATCATATAAAAGATATGACCCTGACCCGAAATGCCAATATTAGCCAGGGGAGACCGACATTTACTTGGAGTGAATGGACTGAATTATCTACTGATAATGTAAGTGGTTTGGGAGATCATAATGCAAATGAAAATGCACCATCTGTAGTAATATCGTCTATCAGTCCGGACTTTATCACATCTAATACAGAGATCGAAGTAACTGCAACGATTATTCCAGTAGATGGAACCATCTCATCAGCCATTATTTTTTTCGGAACGGACGGTAATCTTCTGAACGAAGCAGAAATGTGGCCTGATATTGGAGACATTTGGATGGCAACCGTGCCGTCTCAGGATGGAAATAGTTTGCTGGAGTTACAGGTGATAGCTACGGACATTGATGGAAATGTTGGTGAATCTGCGGTGAGCAGCTTTCTTGTTGCAAGTGATACACCTACAGAAATTAGTGACATCCACGATGATATTGATAATTATCTGGCTGAGATTGTCACCATTCAGGGTATGGTTACAATTGGTTCTGGTATATTGGATGATGATAATACCCGCGCATATATACAGGATGAGTCAGGCCGTGGATTGAATCTGTTTGATTTTGATTTAATTGAAGGAATCAATAGGGGAGATGAGTTGCACCTGGTTGGCTATGTTGATCAATATATCACAACAGTGGAAGTTACCAATTTTGTTTTTCATACACTTTCTACAGGAAATAATTTGCCTGCTGCCATTGTTACTACGCCGACTGGCGCTAATTCTTCCAATTATGAAGGGACGCTTATTTCCTTTGAAGGGGCAGTCTCAGAGACGGAATCAGTTTCAAATGGAGCCGGTACACAATTGACGATTGACGATGTAACTTATGTCCAAATCTGGAATACCACAGGAATTAATACGGCTCAATATATTGTGGGTTCAGAATGGAGTTTTACAGGTGTAGGCAGTCAATATAGTTATGCGGAAATTTATCAGCTATTAGTCGGATATGAAGAAGATATTGAGTCAATGAGCATTGGTGAAAATCAGTCTGTTCCCACCGAATTTTCTCTTTCACCTGCTTTTCCTAATCCGTTCAACCCATCTACTTCACTGAAATGGATGCTTAATGAGAGTGGAGATTACGAACTGTCAGCCTATAACCTGCTTGGTCAAAAAGTAGTTACTATTGCTTCAGGATATGGGGAGCTAGGATCCTTCTCGACTATTTGGGAGACAAAGAATCTTCCTTCCGGTGTCTACTTTGTGGTGCTCAAAAGTGAGAACCGTCGTGCAATTCAGAAGGTAATGTTACTTCGATAGACTTGATAAGAAGAATTTATTACATATTGTCAGTTCTACTACCTTTTGTTCTCTTTGGGGAGTTGGATCACTTAATTATTACTGAAGTAGTCCTTCAACCCAGTGATGGGGAATACGTTCAAATTCATAACCCCACTCAGACGGCAGTTGTACTGAGTGATTACTACATTACAGACGCTACTGATACTTCTTCTGGTATGTTCTATTACAATTTGCCATCCGACAGTAATTACTGGAGCGGTGGAAGTTCTGACTTCATCGCCCGTTTTCCCAATGGATATGTTCTCGATGTTGGAGAAACAGCGGTACTGTCTCTGCGTGACAGTTCCAGATACTTTGCACAGTACGGTTCTCATCCTGACTTGACATTGGTGGAATCCATGCGAGATGCGGTATCCGGTCAATCGACCTTGGGCAACTCAGTAGCTCCCAAACTTGATAATTCCGCAGAAACTTTAGTCCTGTTTTATTGGGACGGTAACAGTTCTACCTTAAGGGATGTGGATTACCTTTTGTGGGGGGATCAAACTTATGCAGTTAACAAAACAGAAGTAGAAGGATACGAAGCAGATACGCCAGTCGATCAACAGTCATTCATGCCTATACATGCTGACGAAGAGAAATTGGTTCGAGTGAGTAACGAAGGGAATGAAATTCAATCCGGCGGGAACGGCATCACAGGTCATGATGAGACAAGCGAAAACCTTAGTGTAACATGGGTGATTTCAGAGCTCACTTCAACAAAACCGGAAATATCTGCTGTCACTGTATCTCCGGAATCACCCTTTGTAGGTGATGCCATTACATTTTCTACGGCAGTGACGGATGATGAGGGGATATCATCAGTTGAGCTGGTTTATATATGGAATGAGCTGCAGTCGGTCTCAACCATGACTTCAACCATTAACGACACTTTTACTACTACTTTGGCTGGATTTGAGGAAAGTGGATCACTTACGTGGTATATCCGAGCAGAAGATATCTCTGGTCTGAAGGACTCTACGAATGTCAATGCCCTTACTATTGCCACTCCTCCCGAGGAGCCCGAAGATCTTTCAATTGCCGATCTACTGGCTGACCTCAGTAATTATGTGGGTGAGATTGTGGAAATCGACGGTGTGGTAACTGTTTCTGCCGGGAAACTTCGCACTAGTTTCACTGAAGCATTTTTGCAGGATGAATCCGGAAAGGGAATAATTTTGTATAACTCATCTCTGGACACTTCATTTCATCGTGGCGATTCTGTTTTGGTGACAGCAGAAGTGGATGAATTCGACGGGAAACCTGAATTGATTTATTCCGACATTCAGATTTTAATGGAGAATGTTGAGCTTCCGACGGTTGAGATTTCAATTGCTGAGTTTAATACACTTGAATACTCATATACATTTGTAAAGCTGTGGGGAAAAATCACGTCTCGTTCGAATCCGTCAGGCAGTAACACCGGAGCAAATATAGATATTCAAGATGAGACAGGTGAAGTAACAACAGTGCGGATTTGGAACACAACAAATGTGCTTTATAATGAAGATTTTGAGCTGATCAATCTTGAGTTGGATTCTCTTTTACAAGTGGGAAACGAGATTAAAGTGCTTGGAATAGGCGGTGATTACAATGGAGTATCTCAGCTTCAGCCAGCTTATACTGAAGACATTTCAGAAAAGCAGGAGGGTGAGGTTGGAGATTACTCTATCACTTTGGAGGTGGCACCTTTCCCCTTTGTCCCTCAGTTAGGCGAGGTGATTAATTACACTTACAGTTTTCCTGATGATGCTCGGATAAAGCTGAGAGTTTTCGATGTTTCCGGCAGGCAAGTCACCACTCTTTTTGATGAATTTCGGAGCATCTCCTTCTATAAGGAAAGTGAATGGGACGGGCGGAATGAACTCAATGAGATAGTAGGTCCGGGTGTTTATCTCATTCACCTTGAGGTTACAGATAGGTCGTCAGGCAAGACTTTCACAGCTGTGGCGCCAGTCGTGATAGGGGCGAGAATGCAATGAGATTAAGACTGCTTCAAATCAGCTGGAGGTTACTCCTTATAATAATTTTCATGGGAATTCTTTACGGCCAAGTTACATCAGACTACGTATACAAAGGATCAAGGTCAGCCGCTTTGGCCGGCAGCGGCGGCGCAACAATTGGAAATGCGTGGGCGGTTTTTAATAATCCTGCGGCTCTTTCACGCATCCAGAGCATGGAAGGTTTTCTTTCTCATCACCAGCTGTTTGGTCAATCCTTTCTTCCTTATTTTGCCACGGCTGTAGGAGTTCCACTACCGGGAAGTTTGGGCAGTGCGGGTGTTGGACTGGAGCAAATGAGTATCTCCTACGGTGGTAACAATCTCAGCAGTGAGTCGGCTCTGTTTTTCAGCCATGGTTTTCATCTGCAGAAAGATTTTTACTCAACTCTCGCTTTCGGCTACTCAATAAAATATCTTCAGTTGGACTACGGAATGTCTGCAGGTCTCTCAGGTGACGGAAGCGATGGAATTAGTCTCGGAACCGGATCAACCATCGGAGTAGATGTCGGTTTACAGGCAAGCCGAAGAGAGCGCCACTGGATAGGTGTTTTCGTCTTAAATATTAATCGTCCGAAAATTGGTAAAGGGAGTTCTTCTACACAGTTGCCTCAACGACTGCAGATGGCATTTGGCTATTCTCCCTATACAGAAGTGTGGTCGCTTTTCACCATTACAAAAGCTGCCAATCACGAGACTCAATATCACGCCGGAATTGAGTATTATCTGTTCGAGAATGTCCGTCTAATGTTTGGCGGTCATACTGTACCCAATAAATTCGGAGCGGGAGCTTCATTTAACTTTAAGGGAATTACACTGGATTACGGTTTGCTTACTCATCCTGTCCTCCCCTTGACACATCAATTTTCCATTGGGATTAAGCGATGATCTCAATCTTCAGAAGATTCGATTATAAAATTGCCATGATTGGATTTGTACTCTACCTAATGGTCGTACCTCTCTCCGCGCGACAAGTTGATATTAATAACGCATCACTGGATGAGATTATGACCCTGCCGTTGACAGTAGAGCAAGCTGAAGCACTTCACCATAGAATTTATTATCAAGGTCCTTTGGAAACTGTTTATGATATTGTTGATCTTGAAGAAATTGACAGTGAGACTTTCCTAAAGATAAAATCGTTAATTTTTGTAGGGTCCGAAAAAGCCGAAGAAGGCTCTGTTCATTTGCAGGATTCCTACAGGAATGTGGAACGGTGGACAGCCATCGAAGGTGCCAACGAAGGACTTATAGAAGTGTGGCTTGATCGGATTTCTGAACCTTCCAATGTCAACAACGCTACTTATGATGATCTTGTCTCTCTCCAGAATGTAAGTCCGGTAGATGCCGTAGCTGTGATCAAGAAGCGAAATATCTATACGATAGGTTATGCGAAAGATTTGAGAGGCACACCGGGGCTCTCTTACTGGGGATATCGAAACATGGTGGATTTCGTAACATTTGACGATGCCGACAAATCTCCGGGTGATCACTTTTGGTACAACATGCTGTTCAAAACAATCCCCTCCACAGTCTCTTTTGACGAAGAGTCAGAAGCGCCTGAATCTTTCCGAAGTTTTCCTCCTGCTCTACATCACAAGTTTACTTTCAGTCGCGGGAGCCACTTCAAACTGTCTATGGCATATCACCGTCAGCTCGGTGAGGATGTGTCTCCTGTGAATCAGGGAGGAGTACCATTCCCCGGAGGTAAGGCGGCTGTGACGCTAAGGGATATTAAATTAGGTCCGTTGAAACTAGAGAGATTGATATTGGGCAATTTCTCTGTCACCATCGGTCAGGGTGTCGTTATGGAAAGTACGGATTTTTGGTCTCCAAGGCGTACTGGATACGGGTGGAGTAAGCGCGTACACGGTGTTTTTTCTGATATCTCTCAAACTGTGGAATATTCGTTGCGGGGTGCCGCCATTCAGGTAAGAATTAATAAACTCCTGTTTCTCGGTTTCTTGTCAAAGAACCATCGGGATGCAGTCCTGAATTCGGATGGTGAATCGTTCACTTCTCTCATCACCATGTACCCGAGGCGAGATTCGATTTCGGCGGAAGGATTGATGATTCCCATCGCCAATACCGTTGAAGAAATAACGTTAGGCGGACAGCTAAAATACACTTTTGCTCCCGGGACGTTCATCGGATTGACATCATACGAAAGTTTATATAACAAAGAATTGCGCCCAGATATTCCTGGAGTGGTAATTGCAGCTGGAAATAAGGATAAGTATCTCACTCAGATTGGCAACTCTGCTGATACCGAGATTGAAGCCATGTACGCTTCAGCCGGCTCTTCACCACTTTGGTCAGACGCAAAAGCTGTCAGGAGAGTTCACGGTGTGGAGTTTTCCACTGTGCTGAACAATCTGGCAATTCAAGGAGAATATGGAATACTGGATAAAGATGGAGAGATTTTCAACTTTCGAAACGATCCCTCAGCTTTTGTAATCAATGCCTATCTTCAATTCAACAGTCTAAATTTTTTGGTTGTTTACAGAGATTACGATCTGGAATTTGACAACCCTTATCAGCGATCCATCTCCAACTATCAGCGATATAAAAGCACCATACTTGAAGATTCATACTATTTGAAAGATCCCTCGCTCAGCTATCTCTATACAGGAACAGCTCAACCTCAGGCAGAGCGTGGATGGTATCTTTCCAGTCGCTATCAGTTCCATCGGCAATGGGTGACCACTAACCAGTTTGACACATGGACACGCGTTTCAGACAATGCCCGCTATTATAGAATTGTCTCAAACATGGAGTACCGCCCGGTGTTTAATTATCGCTTTAGAATCAGGCAGAAATGGCAGGCGAGAGCTGCATTTAACAGTTGGTCGCCCACCGGCTATACAGTACAGGAAACAAGATTAACTGCAAATTTCAGGTTGTCTCGATATGACAATATCCGCCTGCTTTATGCTGTCAGTGCGGTAGAATTTAATCCCAGACGGCGCTTGACTTTAGACCTCCTTTCAGGCGGAGAAGATCCTTCTATGGTAGGTAGCGCATCTCTCAGCAGCGAAGCGCTTAGCTTTACGGCAACCCACAATTTTTCTGATAGACTAAAGGTTATCGGTTCGGTGATCATGTACGATGGATTTTTCTGGAATTTTGAGGATACCGACTTTCGGATTTATGACTCACCCACAGATGCCCTTCGTTGGTGGGTGACCATCTTTTCTCGAATAAGTGAGAGATGGGCATTCCGGTTTAAAGTCTCCTCTGAAGGGGGCGGTGCAGTGACCAACTATGCCTTCGAACCGCAAGACGCTTCTAGTAACGGACGGCTTTTATGGGAGACGCTTCAAAACATGAATGAAACAATGGACTTTAGATTCCAGGTGGATTATGCATTTTAACTATCTCATTAGAATTTTCTCGCTGTTGTTACTTTTGTCTGCGGTGCAGCCGCAATCTTATTTCCGTGGAACTGTGGGTAATTTCACACCTAGCATAACTGCTCGTTCACTCGCCATGGGACACACTGGAGTTGCAGCCGACAATGGAATCTCAAATCTTTGGACAAATCCTGCATTGCTGCGGCAGGAGACACTTTTCTCAGCGGAAATTGCTTATCTTTCCACAAAAGTAGAAGAGAAGCGATCCTTCCCGGTAATAGACATGTTTGACGATAGAGTTACGGATAATATCTACAATATCAATCGTAACAGATATTCTAATACAGCGTTTGGCATCATGATCAAGCCGAAAACACTCCCATTGTCGTTAGCCTTCGGAAAAAGTCCGTTCATGGACTTTCGCTATGACTACGAGGAAGAAGTTCGTGCCTCTCTTTCGTCGTCCCATTACAATAGAGACCCGCTGGTGGGATACCATCGTATTTCGAGAGACGGAAGGTTATGGATGCAAAGCGGAGGCGCAAGCTTAAATCTGGGCATGCTTTCGACCGGAATTACTATTTCATATTTGCAGGAAGAAGCGATCTCAAATGAAAGGTCTGTCATTGTCATCGAACAGGATAATGCGCTGGCAAGCGATACGACTTTAATTTTATCCGGTGATCCAAAGCTGGAAAATCCAACGCCTATGGTTACAGTTGGAGTTGCCTTAGATTTGACTAACCGATTCAGGATTGGTGCGAGTTTCAGATCACAAGTTGAATTCGATTTATTATCATCACTTGAAATACCGATTGCTGATGAAGAAACTCTGTTACCTTCTTTCGCGTGGCAGGATAGTATTGTTGATCTGTCTTTTTCCGTCCCTGAAGTCATCTCTGTAGGCATAAATTATCGTCCGAAGAATCCCATCCCGGCACAAATATCTGCTGAAGTTCGCTATACAGATTGGTCCGAGTTTTCAATAACCTATTCGGACAGCATCAATGAGAGCATTAAGTTTCCTGTCAATCTGCGCGAATGTTTCGATTTCCGAGTTGGGCTCGAGCATCTTGTCCTAAGTAAAATACCTTTCCGTTTCGGCTTTGTCTATTCTCAGTCACCCTACGGTGAGGAGTTTGACCGTACTCTCTTTACAGCCGGCACCGGTTTTCCTATCGGTGACAAACTTACCATTGATGTTTCTGTAGAATTCAGCATGGGACAGTATTCTTATCCCGACTTATTCCCAGCAGTAGGGAGTGTTGCCGGAGATTTGGAGACTGTGCGTGAGAGTCACTCCGGTTTTGCACTGAATATGAGATATGCGCCTTAAGCATTTTTATTTTTTTTCACTCATATTTGTAAATATTTTTTTGTACGCAAGTGAGCCGTATAAGCGATTGCATCTAATTTTTTCGAATGACATTCACGGATCCATCCATCAATATCCTGCGAGGTTTATGAATCCGGAGTACGGACCCATGCTAACCGGAGGGGCGGGAGCTTATCGATATGTAAATGAATTGCGGGCAGAAGCTTCTCAAAAGGGTGAGCATGTTTTACTGCTTGACGGCGGTAATATATTTCAGGGGACGCCTCTCGGGACTGTAGATGGAGGTGAGAAGATCATCCGCTGGATGAATCTGATGAAGTATGATGCTTTCACACCTGGGTTGAGAGATTTTGATCAAGGTGTGAACAATCTGGAGCATTTGTCTAAAGTTGCAGAGTTCCCTATGCTGTCGGGGAATATCGTTGATGAAACGACAGGTGAACTTCCTGATTGGCTGAATACCATGATCTTTAAACGTGTTGGCGACACGGATATCGCCATAATTGGAATTACGTCTGACAATCTTTCTAAGAAAACGTTTCCTCACAATACAGCTGGGTTAGAGTTTCTCCCCACTATATCATCTGCTCAAAAGTTGGTGAATCAAGCCAAAGAACAAGGAGCCGATATTGTAATTTTACTGGCTCACGCAGGATTGCCGTATAACAGGAAAGACGAATATGATGCATTTATTAAAAGAATAAGCGACAGTAAACAGGTATTTTCCTTGTCTGCACTCACATTAGCACATTTTCTTGAAGGAGTGGATGTCATTGTAACCGGAGGAATTGCTAAAGGGTATGATTACCCTTGGGAAGATCCAAAAACTCACACGCTTGTTGTGCAAAATTATGGAAACTTGTCCGGCATTGGGCATCTGGAGCTTCTGATTGATGAGGAGGCAAATACATTGGTTGGCCATGAATATCCGACTGATCAGGGAATGCTTATCACATTGCTTGAAGATGACATTCTTGCGGATATTTCTGTGGCGGAGACCATCAAAAACTGGGTGATCAAAGCGAAAAATATATATTATGAAAGTCGTGAGAGTGAGCCTTCCTTAATGATTTCAACAGGTTTATGCGAAGCACCTCTCCGCAGGCTCTCTACTTCGGATAAATTCCCCATTCCCAATCTGGGAAAGCCGGAACGATTGGAAATAGTAACATGGAATCTGGAAATGTTTCCTACGGCAGGTGATTCTACATTAGAAGCTGTTGCAGAAGTGATACAGGAATGGGGTGTAGACATTGTGGCGCTTCAAGAAATTAAAAACATTCATGAGTTTGGCAGGCTCATGGTGTTTTTACCCGATCACGGCTATGTTTTAAGTGAGCAATCTTCCTTCATGGATCAGGCAATTATCTACAGAAAAGATGTGATCACGTGTCTTGGTCAGTATGAGCCGTTCTCATTTGATGATTATTACTTTGCTGGTCGTCCGCCATTAATGGCGGATTTCGTCTGGAACTGCGGAGATAAATTCAGCGCATTTTCAGTCATCAACATTCACCTGAAGTGTTGTGATGACGGTCTGTTCCGTAGACAGAAATCCATGGTGCAGCTTCACGATTTCATCAGACAAAATATTGCAAGCGGGGACGAAAATATCGTCGTGGTTGGAGACTGGAATGACCAACTTACTGACACCGGAATGCGTCAATCTTTTACAGCGTTTTTGGATGACCCGGAATATTTCCAGTTTGCCACGATGGAGATTTCAAAGGACACTTCACAGGCATCTTATCCAAAATGGACTGTCCCCAGTACGCTTGATCATATTCTCTATTCGAAAGGTTTCTTTGATGAAAATGAATCGGGAGGAATAACTCAGACTTTAGACATGGAGCAAATCATTGGCGATTGGGATACTTATGAAAATATACTCTCTGATCATCTGCCGGTAATGTGGAGTATTGAGATTACCAATGATCAAACTCCCTAACATTTTATCGATCTTCTCTCTTTCATTACTTTTATTCAGCTGTGGTACAATGGAAGAGCCAATTGATGAAACAGTATTAGATTCCATCGGCTCTTCGGAAACCATTGAGATTGTAACCTGGAACATTCAAAATTTTCCTAAAGAAAGTCAGCAAACTATTGAGGCGGTAAAAACGGCTATAATCAGTTTGGACGCTGATATTTATTGTATCCAGGAAGTTGAGGACAAGGGGAGCTTTGCAGCCATGGCTGAAGCTTTAGAAGATTTTGATTACATCTTGTCTGAGAGCACATCTTATCTCCACTTTGGAATTCTGTATAAATCGGAAGTTTTGGAACTCTTGGATTCTGATGAGATATTAACACAATATTCTTATGACTTTGCCAGTCGTCCTCCTTTGCGCGGTGATTTTCTTTGTCTTGCTTGTCCAGATTCATTCAAGGTCTCGGTGATTGATCTTCACCTGAAGTGTTGTGATGGGAGTGACAACTTGGAACGGAGAGCAGCAGCCATATCTCACCTTCACGACTATTTATCAAATGAGATAAGTAGTAACGAACCGGCTAATTTTATTGTAGTCGGGGATTGGAACGATGAGTTAGATGAACCGCAAGATCAAAACCCTTTCATATCATTTCTGAACGACTCAACAAACTTCCAATTTGTAAATTATGATCTAGCTGTGAGTGGATCTATATATAATGCATCTTATCCGGGATGGCCTAGTTTCATCGATCACATTTTGATTTCAGAATCTCTGTTTGACGAGGAAACGTCATCTTCTGTGCAAACTCTCCGCCTTGATGATTTTTTTGACGATTATGAAATTACAGTATCGGATCATCGTCCAGTAGCTTGGATTTTTAGTCCTAATTCAATACTTGAATGAAAATTAAGCAATTTCATATCATTCTGTTTTATGTCTTATGTGGGTCTCTTACTGCCCAAGGTGTATCTACCATCAAATATTTTCATAGCGAGGATGATTT
>CEQE01141212.1_pt1 | contig 14113 bp, 10 predicted proteins | sample 356201 | NCBI WGS metagenome assembly CEQE01 (sample SAMEA2619970, study PRJEB7988) | marine metagenome | biome: marine biome (ENVO:00000447); feature: mesopelagic zone (ENVO:00000213) & marine oxygen minimum zone (ENVO:01000065); material: "saline water (ENVO:00002010), including plankton...
CGTGTCCGTGCTATCTGTAATCGTGTCCGTGCTATCTGTAATCGTGTTGGTGCTGTCGGTGATCGTGTTGGTAGTGTCTGTAATCGTGTTGGTGGTGTCAGTAGTCGTGTTGGTAGTCGAGGTCGTGCTGGTGTTGCTTGAGCCACCGCCTCCGCCACCACCACCGCACGAACAGAGCACAAGAAAGCAGGACAGAATGAAGGACGGCGGAATTAGTCTACGCATTACTGAATCCTTTTGAGCACGGCATGACCACTTTTCGGGTTCGATGGCGAAGGCGCGCCATCAGCAAAGACCGGCTGAGAAAAACCGGACTACTAGCTGAGTAATCGGCATGCATGTCGTGATCTTTAATCCAGCAGGCGGTCCTAGCCAGGACCATGCCTCGTGCTCGGAGCTGCGCTGGGGGTCAACGCTGGATTGCTGGGATCTGGTAGTCCTGCACATTGGTGTCGATCAGCACTTCAAGATCCGCGAGGGCAATCATCACGCCGCTGCTCTCCGCCGCTTCCAGCAGAAAAGCGCCTTCGGGGGTGGCGATGGTGGCGAAATTGGCAGAGCTTCCCATGGTAACGATGACGGCATAGGGGTCTTCATAGTCACTCAAGTGACCGCGCCAGCTCAGATCGCCGTTGCCGTGCTCGACGATGTCATCCACTTCGGCCGCGTAACGGGTCGATAGTTGCGGGATATTCAGTTCGATCGTGTCTCCCACCTGTAGCTCCCTGAACTCCGAGCGATCGATTCGGACCGGTTTGGAATTGGGCAGACCTCTGTCAGCGGGGTGCGTCAGTCGAGCGGAGTCCGTCTGGGTCCAGATCTGCCTGCGCCTTGCTTTACCCGTGGCGGCACGTGACGCAAGAGCCGGACCGGTAGGCTTGTTGACGGCAATGTCGACGGGATCGGTAGGCTTGGCAATCCGAATACGAGCAGAGCCCTGTTGTTGGGTAGTCGTTCGAGATGCATCAGCAGACGTTGGGGAAGCTTCAGCAGTCGTTGGGGCAGCCGTTGGAGAAGCTTCAGCAGTCGTTGGGGCAGCCGTTGGAGAAGATTCGCTAGTCGTTGCAGAAGCTTCCGCAGCTGTTCGCTGCACGATACGGTACGGTGTGGAAATGGCGAGCGCGATAAGCACTCCTAAAACGATATTGGTCTTCACAGGTGAATCTCGCAAGTGATTAAGAAACCGGCAATCTTCCCTGGAAAGAACAGACTCCTATCTTTCAGTTAAGTCCAGAACGTCGCGATGCTCAAAAAATTGACACGCTTTTCTGAAAAAAAAGTGGCTTAAAGTCAGTAACTTGACGATCCGTGGTGGGGATCACTCGAGAGGCCGATGGTGCTTGGAATTTGACGCCGAAAGGGTCACACGGTGATATGGAACAGCACCATCATGTACAATGTTAGATTTTCTGAGCGGGACAGGTGTATGTACAAGGTACTGACGTTGAACCAGATATCGGCCCGGGGACTGGATAAGTTTTCCGACAGACTCTATCAAGTAGGTAGTGAGCTCGAGAATCCGGATGCGATACTGGTTCGCAGTTTCAAGCTGTCGGAGGATGACGTCACTCCTTCTCTGCGAGCCGTGGGTCGAGCCGGTGCCGGCGTCAACAATATTCCGGTGCCTGCCTGCACCGATCAGGGAGTCGTGGTGTTCAACACGCCCGGCGCCAATGCCAACGCGGTGAAGGAGTTGGTCCTGCTGGCGATGCTGTTGTCGTCACGTGGCATCATCGACGGCATCGACTACGTCAAGGGATTAGCGCACGTCACGGATCACGACGAACTCAGCAAGCTGGTGGAGGGATCCAAGAAGAATTACAAGGGAAATGAGATTGCCGCCAAGACTTTGGGGGTCATCGGTCTGGGAGCCATCGGTTCGTTAGTGGCAGACATGGGCGTGCGACTCGGTATGGAAGTGGTCGGCTATGATCCGGGCCTGTCAGTGGACGCCGCCTGGCTTTTGTCCAGCAGCATTCAGAAGATGGAGAACATCCCTGCCTTGCTGTCCCGAGCAGACATGGTCTCCCTGCACGTGCCGGTGCTGGACTCGACCCGAGAACTCATCAACGCGGAAACCCTGAGCCAATGCAAAGAGGGTGCTGTGCTGCTGAACTTTGCGCGAGCCGAACTGGTCAACAGCGAACACCTGCTGCAAGCCATGGAGACTGGCAGGATCTCCCAATACATCTCTGATTTCCCAACCCCCAGCCTGCTCGGCAAGAAAGGCGTAACGGCCATTCCGCATCTTGGTGCCAGCACGGCGGAGGCGGAGGACAATTGCGCCATGATGGTTGCCGATCAGGTGATGGATTTCCTGGAGAACGGCAATATCAGGAATTCAGTCAATTTCCCCTCGCTGAATCTCGACCGAAGCGGCGCGTTTCGCATCGCACTGGCCAACCGGAATGTCCCCAGAATCCTCAGCAATGTCCTATCCATTCTGGCGCAACGCAACATCAACGTGATCGACATGTCCAACAGGAGTCGCGATGACGTGGCCTACAATCTGATCGACATCGAGACAGCGCCGGACCAGGAACTGGTGGACGAGATCCAGAGCATCGACGGGGTGATCAACGTGCGCACTTTCGATGAGCCCGCGGATGGCTCAAGGTAGATGTCTTGTATGGATTTAGCCACAGAGAACAAGAGAACACAGAGAAAGAGAAGATGCAGGACTGTTAATCACCCTTACGATTTGGAAACCCAATATCCAAGCTGCGCCTCTCTGTGTTCTCTGTGTTCTCTGTGGTAAAAGACCGAACTTCGACTGGTTCGGTATAAGTCACTAACCTATGTTCTCCGTGGTAAACGACCGAACGTCGACTGATTCGGTTTGGGTCTCTAACCTATTGATTCTATTATAGATACGCGCCCGGTTAGCACCTAAAGGTCATCGGTATCTACTAGCTGTTTCTTCAGATCTCTGATCAGAAAGCGAATTGGACTGATAAGCTCGGCCATGGACTGAGGTAGCGGATCCGGATCGCCGCACATGGTACTGGCGAGGTGCTCTGCACAGAGCGGGATCTGGTTGAGGCCGTGGGAACCAAAAGCGGTGGCGATATACAGCCCGGGTAGATTGGCCTCGAACCGCGGAACGACGGCATTGGCGTTGCGCTGCAGGGGTCGATAGTGAGCTGTTAGTGCCCGCCATTCAGGCAGCGCGCCGGTGACGGGAAAGCGATCCCTGGATACCGCTCTAATCCCGACCAGTGCAGCGTTCGAATCGAATCCATAGTCCGCCGAGATCATACCTTGCAGGCTCTCTTGCAGTAGTCGACGATCTGAATCCCTGCTCTGCATATCGTCGTCATCCGGATCGTAAGTGGCTGCCAGGTTGTGAATCTCCCCATGGGATGGAAACAGCGTGGCCGAGCCGCCAAGAATCGCTTTCAGCCCCTGTAGCCCAATGTTGGATGGTATCAGGCTGGTCTGCCCGCGCACGCTCGTTAAAGGTAGAGCACGGCACTGATCGAAACGGCTGGCGCGATGTCCATTGGCGATGACAACCGACGTGGCTTGCAAGAGAGGCTTGTCATCGCTCTCCAACAGTGACCAGCCATCGGTCGTCGCTGCCAGGGAGGCAACCTCCCTGCCATGGATCACCTCGATGTGGGGATGTTGGATTTGGGCAGCGCATAGTTGCTTTGGATCCACCCAGCCGGCCTTGGGGAAATAGAATCCCCCATCGGCTATCTGCAGGCCGGCCGTTTGCGCTGCCTTTTCAGGATTCATCCAGGTGGCTATCTCGTTGGGAGGGTCGAAGTGACGACGCAACCGGCTGTGCTGTGCTCTGTCTCTGTCATGGGTGTCGAGCATCAGAAAGCCACAGGGTTGCCAATCCATGTGACCCGCATCCGACAGCTTTTGCAGGTGGTGCGCTGTGTATTGAAATGCCTGCAACGAATACAGGCTCTGCCAGGTCGGGTTGGACGCAAGCTGGGGATAGAAAGCCAACTGGTGCATGCCGGTTGCACCTTGTGCCACGCTACTCGCCCTATCTATCAGCGAGACGCTGAAGCCACGTCGCGCCAGGGCGTAAGCACAGCTGGTGCCCGCTAATCCGGCGCCGATGACGGCGACCTTGCCGCTGCGAGTGTGCTTGGCCGGCCTCCAAGTGCCCGGTTTCAGGCCACACAGCAGCTCCTTTTTTCGACCGAATCCCGGCTGTTTGCGTACTTCGAATCCGGCGGACTGCATTCCTCTCCTGACCCAGCCGGCTGCACTGAATGTACTGAAAGTGGCGCCCGCTCTGCTGAGCTGGAACATGCGGGCGCAGCACTGTTCGCTCCACATCTCCGGATTGGCTCGAGGCGCGAATCCATCCAGAAACCAGGCATCGGCAGCACAACTAAGCTGATCCAGACAGTGCAGTACGTCAGCGTAGAGGAGCGTCAGGTTGACGTTGTGGGTGAAATGGCGCCGGTGAAATCCGACCGACGGGTCCGGATAAATGGACAGCAACTCGTCCCCTTTCATGTCCGGGCTCAGTTCCCGCAGGGCGCGTTCCAGATCGACTCTGGTCAGAGGGTGTTTTTCGATGGATAGATAGTGCAGTTGCCATGACGCAGGCGCCGTTTCGCGCCATAGTTTGTACGTCAGCAAGAAGTTAAGCCCTGTGCCGAAGCCCGTTTCCACCAGCGTAAAGTGGCCTGCTACTGTGGCAGGAAGACTTTGCCAGCGCGATTTCAGCTCATTGAGGCCGAGGAAAACGAACTCCTTTTCCTGCCGGCCGTTCTCTTTCGAGTAGTAGACGTCGTTGAATGTGGATGCAAAAGGATGGCCTGCTTGATCCCAGGTAACATCGGCCTGATCAAGCAGATAGCTTTCGTCCATCAGTTGGTGCTCATCCGGATTGTGCGTCAGCCAGTCTCGATGGGGCGCTCCGGATCGAGGATCCACTCACTCCAGGAACCTGGATAGAGGATCGGCTCTTCGAAGCCGGCATGCACGATCGCTAATATGTTGTGGGCAGCGGTCACCCCTGAACCGCAGTAGCACACCACGCTTTGACCGTTTTCGCGATCGGCGCGCGCCAGGTACGGATCGAATCTCTCTCTAAGCTGCTCGACAGGGCGGAAGAATCCGTTGTCGTCCAAGTTCTCAGCGAAGGGAACACAGGCAGCGCCTGGGATGTGACCGGCAACAGCATCCAGGGGCTCCTCTTCGCCTCTAAATCTCGCGCCCTCTCTGGCGTCGAGCAGACGAACGGAATTGTCTTTGATGCCCGCCAACAGATGATCTGCGTCCATGGTGCGCGTCAGAGAGGGACCCGCCTGATAGTTGGATTCGGTGACAGGATCGGGCAGGTCTGGTGTCACCGGGTACTTTCGGTTCATCCAGGCACGCCAGCCACCGTCAAGCACAGCCACCCGCTGGTGGCCGATCCAGCGGAACAGCCACCAGAGACGCGCTGCAAAGGGTCCGCCGGTGGCGTCATAGGCGACTACTTGGGTTGCGGGCGAAATCCCCCAACTCCTGATCTTCTCGATCCAACTGTCCATATCAGGCAGGGGGTGTCGGCCGGTTTCGCCCGCAACGACCGGGTCACTCAAGTCGTCGTTCAAGTCTGCGTAGTGAGCATCGGGAATGTGATCCAGTTGATAACTCTTCAGGCCGGCCGCGCTGTTTACCAGCGAAAAGCGGCAGTCGAACAGAGCCCAATCCGAACTTTGCAGGTTGGTGAGTAAGTCGTTTACGGAAACCAGTGTTTGCATGCTAGTAGCCACCCGAGCTTTTCAGACGGTATAGGTGTAAATATGGAGGTCTTCCTCCTGCAGGGCGTTGTGGCAGAGATTACTGAGTATGTAGAGGTATTCGGTCAGCTCGTCCGGGTCCAGATCGGCGGTTGCCACATCGCTGCATTCGCTCCAGTTATCCACCAGTTCCACCTGTTGCTCATCCTCCAGGGCAGCGATCTGCCGGGTCAATGCTCTCGGCAATCGGGTTATCCATGGACCCTCATCGAACGGCCGCTGCAATGGTTCTTCCAGTAGCAGGCAGTCATCCAGGAAGTCACCGCTGATCAGTGAATACAACTGTGCACGCATCTCAAGGTCGATGCCGAGGCCGTTCATACAGGTAAATGAATCGATGGGATCATCGTCCGGTTGCAGCTTGCTCAGTTCGCCTTCGGCGGCTATAAACAGCAGATTTGCCATGCAACGGCCCAGTCCTCACTCGGACGCGTGCACGTCATCGGCCTGCAAGCCTTTCTTACCGGAGACCACTACGAATTCGACCCGTTGCCCTTCTGAGATCGATCGGCGGCCGCTGCCTCTGATGTTACGGAAGTGTACGAACACATCCTCTCCCTGATCTCTGGTGATGAAGCCGTATCCCTTCTTCACGTTGAACCACTTGACCGTCCCGAGCTCCCGACTGCCCTTGCTGGCAAACAGGTTGTCCGTGAGCTGCAGCAGCAGCCCGCCGGCAAAGACGGCTACGGCAAACTGAAGCAGCAGGGCGTAATCTTCCGATGCGAATGGAAATCCAGCGCTGCCGTCTGCGATCAGATGGTGGCTGATCACCCCCAGAAATGCCACGCCGACGCTTATTATCAGGGCTCTTAGCAGGAGGAGTGCTATATCCATGGTCAAACTCAAGTTAACTTTATGTAGCCGTGGTTATCGGTATCTTCTTACGCGGCGCCGCAAGCGCGGGGAATCCGTCAATAATAATACTCAACTCGGGCGAGTCAAAGCATTCACTGTCTCGATAGTCGGCTGGCGGATTGGACGATAACCGGTTCGACCGGTAGATTGGCGTGGCCTCCCGAGGGCTTGGTCTTCGTCATCTCTATCTTGTCCACCACCTCCATACCCTCGATCACCTTGCCGAAGACTGCGTATCCGAAGTTGGTTGCCGTGTGGTTGAGAAAGGCATTGTCCACGGTATTGATAAAGAATTGTGATGTCGCACTATCGATCACGGAAGTTCGCGCCAGGGCGACGCTGCCACGAACGTTGTTGAGTCCGTTGGCCGCTTCATTCTTGATGGGCGCCATATTCTCCTTATCCTCCAGTTTCAGGCCGTAGCCACCCCCCTGAATCATGAATCCCGGTATGACCCTGTGAAAAAGGGTGTTGCTGTAGAAACCGGCGTCCACGTAGGCGAGGAAGTTGGCCACGGAGATGGGTGCCTTCTCCGCATCCAGTTGGATGGTGATCGCACCGAGATTCGTGGTTAGTACGACTAACGGATTTGCATCCTCAGGCTCTGCATGAGCGAGTGGCAGCCACGCGCTGCAAAGAACGAATAATAGAAGCTTTGCCACAACTGAAACCATCGACTCTCTCCGAGAAATATCTCAGTATAACTCAGACGGGCGAGAGTTGAGAGAATTCCGATCTGCCGGGTGGGGTCACTGGCTGCTGGTTACCAGTGTGCGGATGCCGGTAGCTGTGTATTAGTCGCTGGTGGCGAGCCGAACCTTCAGACCGCTGACGGCCTTGGGAAGCTGTGTTGTCACGATCTGATCACCGACGGCGATCTGCGGAGAGCGGATCAGAATCTGCAGATTCCCTTGCGCTGATCTCTCCCCGACTCGATAGAAATCGACTCCGACCAATCGTTCCATCTCTGAGACCGTATAGATTCGGTTGTCGCCATAGATGGCCTGCACCGGGACGGCTATGACATCTTCCTGCCGGGGTAGTGTCACTTTGAGGTCGACCACCCTGCCAAGTTCGAGATGATCGGTAGGTTGGGTGAGTCTGAACAGCGCATCCACGCCGCTGCTGCCTTGATTTACCTTGCCGGACAGTCTGTCCAGATATAGATCGATAGACTCCTCGCCGTTCTTGACTACGGCTTCGATCCGATCGTTCTCGGCCAGGGACTGCCTCAGTTGAGTGAGATGCTCCCCAGGTACCTGGGTGCGTATTTCCAGGGCGCCGGTATCGTACATTTCGATGACGGCACTGCCTGCCAAGGTGCGGTCGCCGACGGCAACCAGCACCTTGGCGATACGACCGGTATAGGGAGACCGGATAGTGGTCCTTTCCTGATCGATCTTCACCTGCTCCAGGATCGCCTCGGCTCTGCTCCGCTGCGCCTGCTGCTTAGCCAACAGGTTGGGAAAGTTCTGCACCAGGATGCGATGTTTCTCCAGCAGAATGACCTGCCGGCGCGCCTCCTGACGAACGTCATCAAGTAGCGATTCTGAAACCTGCTGGGTCGATCGCAGTTGCTCATACCGTTCCAGCTTGTTCTCGTTGAGGGTAAACAGTTCCTCTTCGTGGCCAAGGATTCTCTTGTTGGCATCATGTTGTGCCCGCGCAGAGTTGAGTGTCGCAACGATATCGTCCACGTCGGCCTGCGCCTGTTTGACGGCGAGCTTTGCTTCCCGTTGGTCCAGCGCGATCAGCACCTGCCCGGCTTTTACAAATTGTCCCTCCCGCACCGGTACCCGCATCACTTCAGCGGATACTGCCGCTGTCAGCGTGGCGGAAGTAGGCGTTTCGACCTTGCCAAACAGCAAAAGCGTTGGTGAGATCTGGCTCGGTCTGGCGACCACGGTGGTAACCGGCCAGGATTTTTCAGCCTTGGACTCAGGTTCATTGGCCGGTGCAGTGGCGATGATGCCCGCTGTGATGGTTATTCCAGCAGCGATGATGCCTAGGGGAAGGAGCTTTGATTTCATGATCTTGGTGGTGAACGCTGCCGTTTCCAATAGAATTCCCTAAGCTTCAATCACATTCCGTGCCAATTCGACGTTCGATCGTAACTGGTTGAAAATGAAAGGATTACGCTGACTCTGTCAGTTTGGTTCGCTGCGGGGTTGGCGAATCACACTAAATGTTGGTAGTTCGGGTTTTACCCTCCCTCGGGCGTTATGGGGTGATCCCGTTAACTTTCCGCGATTAACGGGGTCGTGGTGCCGACCACCGACATTGCGATCCGGGTACTGCCGATTATACTTGGGTCGAGGCTGACCTTTCTTCTGCTCTGTCTGAACGATCGTGTCTCCTTTCGGTACTTAACACCGGTAGAGGCGGGACGGACTGCTGGGCGAGGTCATTCGACGAGGTCATTCGACGAGGTCATTCGACGAGGTCTTGTCGACAAACAAGAAGAAGGACCGTATTTAAGTGAATCTCAAAATACCCAGCCTGAGGGCCGATACGGTCACTCAGGCCAACGACCTTGCAGCGACCTTGCAGGGCTATACCAGTTCGATCCCCACCACTGACGAGGCGCTTAGGGCATTTGCAGCAGATGTGGATCGTGGCTTGCGTAGCCGACCCAAGCGACTGGACTGCAAGTACTTGTACGATCAGCGTGGCAGCGAATTGTTTGAAGCGATCTGCGATCTGCCTGAATACTACCTTACCCGAACCGAAACACAGATCTTGACCCAGGTGGCAGAGGAGATTGCGGCGGAGACGGGTCCCTTGACCCTGGTTGAACTGGGTGCCGGCACCTCCCGCAAGAGTCAACTGCTACTGGACGCATATTGTGGCGTTGACCCACAACCGGACTATGTTGCCGTGGATGTAAGTTCCTCAGCACTGGATAAGGGTGCACGTACGATCTGTGAGAATCTCCCAACGGTAAGATTCCACCCCCTTTGTACCAGCTATCAAGACGCATTTTCGCTGTTATCGAAGATAGGCAAGACCATGGTGGTCTTCCTTGGCAGCACGATAGGCAATTTCTCAGCGCGGGAATTGGATGACTTCTTCCAGCAGCTTGCTGTCAACCTTGTACCGGGTGACTATTTCCTGCTGGGAGTTGACCTGCACAAAGATGTGAGGACCCTGGAGGCGGCTTACAACGATTCCGCTGGTGTCACTCAGCTCTTTACACGCAACTTATTCAGCCGCATCAATCGTGAACTGGGGGCGTCTGTCGACGTGAACCAGGTGGAGCATGTGGCACACTACAACGAAGCGGCGTTTCAGATTGAGATCTACGTGAAGTTTCTGCAGGCTCAGGAAGTATTCATTGAACCATTGGGCACTCGTTACAAGGTTGACGCGGGTGAACAGATCAGCACGGAAATCTCACGAAAGTTCACCCTTGACGGGCTTACGTCAAAGTTGGCGGCGTATGGCTTCACCACGCAACGGGTATTCTCCGACCCCGATGACCTATTCGCCCTGTTGCTGTTGAAACGGCCGGAGTCGCGACTGCATCTGGAGTAGAAACTTTTGGGTAAGACAGTATTGAGAGCCGATCAGGGTGTCAAACGGCCGGCCCGAACAGGCTCCTCGACAGACGCTACCACTGCCTCACCGCCCCACACCGAGTCCCGCGATACCATCTGTGGCATCTGCCCGGCCGGATGCTTCGTGACGTCCAGGCTGGAAGATGGGGTGGTGACTCGAGTAGAGGCGCGCGCCGATCATCCCCTTGGCATGATCTGCACTATCGGCGCCCACTCTGGGCAGATTATTCATGACCCGGACCGACTGAAATACCCCATGCGCAGAGTGGGTGTCAAGGGAGACTTCCAGTTCGAACGAATCTCCTGGGATGAAGCATTTGAGACCATTGCCGAGAAGTTCAAAGGCATCAAGGCGGAGTCGGGGGCGGAGGCCACCGCCATCTATACGGGTCGGGGCAGTTTTGAACTGTCTCTGTGCGACGTATTTCAGCCGGCAGGGGTAGCCGTCTCGTCCGCATCCAGCGTGCTGTTTCCGTTTGGATCTCCTAACACGCTCGGTGTCGGGGCGCTGTGCTACGTTTCGTTCGCCATGATCGCTCCTCACGTCACATTTGGTGAAATGTACATCTCCCTGGAGATGGATGTGGATCAGGCTGATCTGGTGGTCATCTGGGGTGCCAACCCGGCGACCGACTCTCCGCCGCTGCAACACCAGAAGATCCTGGCGGCGAGAGAACGCGGAGCAGAGATCCTCTGTATCGATCCGCGCCGAAATGAGACGGCCAAAGCGACTGCTGCGGAGTGGATTGCACCCCGACCGGGAACGGATGGCGCATTGGCGCTGAGCATGATTCAGGTGCTGATCGAGGAAGAACTCTACGACGACGAGTTTGTGCGCGACTGGACAGTTGGATTTGAACAACTTGCCCAATACACGCAGCACTTTCGTCCTGAAGTGGCCGCCGAGATCACTTCCGTTCCGGCCGACGTCATCCGTCGCATTGCCCGCTCCATTGCCGCTGCCCGGGGCGCGACCCCGGTGATGTATACCGGTCTCGAATACTCTGATAGCGGCGTTCAGGCCATACGCGCCGTGTTCACGCTGTGGGCCCTGGCTGGACAGTTGGACGTTCCGGGCGGACTGTGCATTCGCATGCGGGAAAACCAGTTCCCCATCAATCGAGACGGACTGGTCGCCAATCCCAACGTCAACAAGGCATTGGGCATCGATCGATTTCCCATCTACAGCCACTATCGCGGAGAATCCCACGCCATCGCACTGCCGCAGTCGGTGCTTGAGGGCAACCCCTACCGTATCAGAGGGATGATGATCCTTGGGGGATCCATCATCACCGCCTGGCCTGATCCCCAATTGTGGAAAAAGACCCTGCAAGGTCTGGACTTCCTGGTCTGTGTGGATCGTTATCTCACCGCCGATGCCGCCTACGCGGACATCGTTCTGCCCGCCACCACAATGTATGAAACTAACTCCTACATGGTCTACGGACCGGTGTTTGCCCTGCGCGAAAAACTTCTGGAGCCGATAGGCGAAGCTCGCGACGACTTCCACATTCTCGCCGAACTGGCCCAACGACTGGGCTATGGTGAGCTGTATCCACAGAGCGATGAAGAGCGGCTGCGCCACGTGTTGAAGGGCTCCGGTTTTTCCCTCGAAGAGGTGCGTGCGGCCGGTGGCAGCGTGCGGCTCGACGGCGTCATGATGCAATACAAAAAGTGGCAAAAGGGATTACTGCGCGAAGACGGCGAGCCCGGTTTCGCCACAACCAGCGGCAAATTCGAGATCAGCTCATCCATCCTCGCCGAACATGGCTACGATCCGCTGCCCTTTTACACGGAACCTGCTGAAGGTCCCATCTCCCAACCGGATCTGGCCGACCGTTATCCCCTGGTATTCAACTCCGGCGCGCGCATCTTCGCTGACTTTCGCACGCAACACCACGGCGTGCGCAAGCTCAAGGACCACGCCCTGGATCCCTGCGTAACGCTCAACAGCCAGGATGCGGCGGCAAGGCAGATAGAAGACGGCGACTGGGTGTGGGTCGAAAACAGCCGAGGCAGAGTAAGATTTCGTGCCATCGTCAGCGACGACATCAAGGCGGGAGCCATCGATGCCAATATGGGTGGTGGTGGCCCACTCGGATCCAAAGCGTGGCAGCAGTGCAACGTTAATGAACTCACCGATCTGGAAAGGTATGATCCCATCAGCGGATTCCCGGTGTATAAGGCGCTCCTGTGTGAAGTGGTGCGGGACCAGCAAGGCGGCGAGAAACGCAAAATGCCAACAGCACAATCCTCAACCGAAGAACCGATGACCACAGCGAAGGACAAACCTCAGAAACAGGTCTATCTGGATCACAACGCCAGCACGCCTGTGCATGCGGACGTCCTCGAAGCCATGCTGCCGTTCCTCAAGCATAGCGGCGGCAATCCTTCCAGCATCCACACGCAGGGCAGCGACGCGCGCGTCGCTGTGGAAGCGGCACGCCGCATGGTGGCAGCTTCCATAAACTGCACAGCCAGAAGGATCGTCTTCACCGGCGGCGGCAGCGAAGCGGACAATCTCGCCATCAAGGGCGCTGCCATCGCACTGTCAGCCAAGGGTACACACCTGATCACCAGTGAGGTAGAACACCCGGCAGTACTCGGCGCCTGCCAGGGCCTCGAAGAACTGGGCTTTCACACCACGATAGTGCCGGTCGGCCGAGACGGTCGCGTCGACCCCAGAACCGTGCAGAAAGCGCTTCGACCGGATACGGTTCTGGTCACGATCATGCTTGCCAACAACGAGCTTGGATCGATCCAGAATCTACGCGAGATCACCGAACTCTGCCACCAACAGAACGTACTGGTACACACGGATGCAGTACAGGCGCTCGGCAAGATAGGTGTGGATGTCGACGAACTGGGTGTCGACCTACTCAGCGTTTCAGCGCACAAGCTCCATGGCCCCAAGGGAATCGGTGCCCTCTACATCCGCAAAGGCGTGGAACTCTCACCCCTCATCCAGGGCGGTGGTCAGGAACACGGCTTACGAGCCGGCACCGAAAACGTCGCGGGCATAGTCGGTTTCGGCAAAGCCTGCGAAATCCTCCGCCAACGACTAAACAGTGGTGCCATGACCAAAGTAGCCGCTCTTCGTGACCAACTGGAACGCAGTTTGTGCGATCTAATCCCCGGCACGCGCATAAACGGATCCACCACAGATCGAACGCCCAATACCACCAACCTGCACGTGCCCGGGCTAAGGGGCGAGTCCCTGGTGCTAACCCTGGACCGTCACGGCGTCTACTTCTCCTCCGGATCCGCCTGTAAATCCGGCAACCCCGACCCATCCCACGTCCTAAAAGCAATCGGCTTATCCGACGAAGAAGCCCACTGCTGCATACGACTATCTCTGGGCGTCGATACCACCCAAGAGGAGATAGACTACGTGGTGGCAGCATTCGGGCGCGTCGTTAAGGAGAGCAGAAACTCGATCCAGTTTGTTGGGTGTCGGTAACGGACAGTCAATTCCTTATTCCCTATTGTACGGATCTGCAGGTTCATGAGACATGGAATGGGGGTATTGCTTACGCTACTTGCCCTGGGCTAGGCGCCCCCGGCCATCCCCGTCCCAGGACACCTGGATCACCGTTCCGCCATCCATGGCTCGAGGCGCTCCGAAGGCGCTCCAGCAACACCCCCATCCCATGTCTCAGCCAGCTGCAAGCTTGGTGGTTACCGGTAGAACGGTTAGGACAACTGCGACTACATAAGCACATGGAGTACAGAACGTCTACCCAATCCCGCGTTAGGGCTGTCTGCTTCACTACAAAAAGCGCCACAGACAGAAAGAGTGTTCGTTGTTGATTGCGTCTGAGTTCGAAGAGAGTAGTCAGTATCAGGCGTGGTGGATCGGTGGGGAGGTGTTATTTCCGGTACCATCCGGAATTAAGGGGACAGTTTACTTATCTATCTAATGAAATTAAGGGGACA
>CEQE01324461.1_pt1 | contig 14095 bp, 14 predicted proteins | sample 356201 | NCBI WGS metagenome assembly CEQE01 (sample SAMEA2619970, study PRJEB7988) | marine metagenome | biome: marine biome (ENVO:00000447); feature: mesopelagic zone (ENVO:00000213) & marine oxygen minimum zone (ENVO:01000065); material: "saline water (ENVO:00002010), including plankton...
TCTAACAGTAAATATACGGCGTCAAAGCCGGTATATCACAGTCATGCTTCTTAAAAATTAGTGTTGTTATACGGCTTAATAAAATTTGCTTTAAAATGTGGTTATGTGTAACCTTGTATAAATAATAAACCATATCCATGCAAAAAATGTAGAAATGACAACTGGAAAAAACAAGACAAAACTATTAGACCAAATACGAATTGCTATTCGTACAAGACATTATTCTAACCGAACTGAAAAGTCCTATATCAATTGGATAAAACGGTATATAAAATTTCATGGTACACGTCATCCATCCGTATTGGATGAAACGCATCTCCAGTCTTATTTGGAATACCTTGCAGTGGATAAAAAGGTAGCAGCGTCAACCCAAAATCAAGCACTTAATGCTATTTTATTTTTATATAAAGTGTTGGGAACACCATTAAATACAGATTTGAAAATAGTTCGCGCAAAACAATCAGATTATATCCCAGTTGTCTTTACCAAAGAAGAAGTAAAAAGTGTATTGCAAAATTTATCTGGCACCCATTGGTTGATGACATCTCTTATCTATGGATCAGGATTGCGATTGTCAGAATGTTTACGGTTAAGGGTGAAAGATGTGGAGCTAGCCACTTTTCAAGTATTTGTCAGAGATGGGAAAGGTGAAAAAGATCGTGTCAGTGTTTTTCCAGAAAGTTTAATAGAAAAAATGAGATTCCATTTAGATACAGTTAAAAAGATTCACGATCAAGACATAGCAAATGGGTTTGGTAGAACGTATATGCCGTATGGTTTAAGTCGTAAGTATCCAAATGCTGATAAGGAATTTGCTTGGCAATATGTATTTCCGTCTAAAAAGATTTCACCAGATAAAGATGACGGAACGAAACGACGATTTCACCAATCAGATACCACGTTACAGCGCGCTTTAAAAAAAGCGATTCGGTTGTCGGGAATACATAAGGCAGGAAGTGTACATACACTACGACATTCATTTGCTACACATTTACTCGAAAATGGATATGACATTCGTACTGTTCAGGAATTGCTGGGTCATAAAGATCTGCGCACCACCATGGTATATACCCATGTCATGAATAAGGGTGCCATGGGCGTGAAGAGTCCACTCGATTTATGAATAAAACTTTTGTCGTTGTCGGTCCCACCGCCTCAGGGAAAAGTTCTCTCGCGGTAAAATTAGCAAAAGAGCTAAACGGAGAAGTAATTGGGCTCGATTCCCGGCAGATTTACCGGTTTATGGAGATTGGGACCGCCCAGCCAACACCAGAAGAGATGAACGGAATTCAGCATCATTTGTTTGGAGAAATAAATCCGGATCAGGCGATTTCATCGGGAGAATATGCGAAAATGGTGGGAGACCGGGAAAAGGGAACATTGATCAGGGAACGGGTACCAATTGTGTGCGGAGGAAGTGGGCTTTATTTCCGTGCGCTCACCACTGGTTTTTTTGACGGCAGCGGTACAGATGAAAACATCCGAAAAAAACTTAAAGAACAACTTGAAATAAAAGGGTCAATTAAACTATTAGAAAAACTAAAAAAGATTGATCCTGAGTATGCGGAAATTGTTCATTCCAACAATCACAAGCGGCTTTTGAGAGCTTTGGAAATTTATGAAATGACAGGACTGCCTCCGTCCGAGCACTTCCGCAGGCAGAAGCTGAATTCCCAAAAGCAGAATCAGTATTTTACCATTTATCTGAAAGGATCACTGGATTCAATCGCAAAAAGGATAGAGAACCGCACGGCGTCAATGCTGAAAAACGGCTGGGTGGAAGAGGTGAAATCACTCCTCGAAAAAGTGTACAGAACGGACTGCCATCCCATGGACAGCATCGGTTACCGGGAAATCATTCAGCATTTGAATGGTGGACTGGATTACGACGACATGGTGGATTTAATCAATCTCCGCACAAGAAAATATGCCAAAAAGCAGATGAAATGGTTTGATAAGGAAAAAATTGATTTAACAATCAATATTGATGATTCAGAATCAATCCTTCAGGAGATAATTTTTACTACAAAAGGACTTTAAACCACAGTGACACGGAGACGCTGAGAAAAAATCCCCTCTAAAAAGAGGGGTCTCGATTTATCGAGGGGGTGTGTAAAGCAACATTTGAATTTCGAATATCGAATGATGATTTAAGGAGTAAATAACAAAATGTAAATTGAACCGAAGCACCTTGATACAGGAAAATAGTGAGGAATTTACAATTAATTTTCTCCCCCTTCACGGGGGAGAATTTAAAGAGGGGGTAGCGGTGTTTTATTTTTAATTCAAATTTCAAAAAACAAAATGCAAAATATCCCTGCAGAACTTAGGAAGTGTCCATTTATCCATCTAACTAACACACCATCGCTTCATCACTCCAATAATCCATTACCTTGGTGCCTTAGTGACTTTGTGGTGAAGAAAAAAACATTTGACACTGTAGGTTTTTCATATAAATTCCCCGCAGACACTGACCTTTAATCCAGTCCAGAGAGACGGAAAGGTGAAAAAATGAAAGAAAATAAAGTAACATATATTCAATCCTCCAACTCCGGGAGGAATTTTTTTAATAAAATCCCCTCTAATAATAGGGGTCTTCTGCTTCAGCAGGAAAGCTTACCCACCGTAGAGAATCGTAGATGGGGTGTGTGTTAATATGCCTGAAAAAATAAAAGCACACATTCTCGATTCTGAAGGAATCAATAAAGTAATTTCCAGGATAGCGCACGAAATTGTGGAGCGGTATGAATCCACCGAAAATCTGGTACTGGTGGGCATCCGAAAAAGGGGTGAATTCATTGCCAACCGTCTTGTGGAGAATCTTGAAAAGATTACCGGTCAGAAAATTTCCATCGGTTATCTTGATGTGACATTTTACAGGGATGATTTCAGAGAACGCTTAATTCAGCCGCAGGTAAAAGGAACGGAGATTCCATTCTCAATTGACGGTAAAATTATTATTCTCACCGATGATGTGTTATATACGGGGAGGACAATCCGCGCTGCCATGAATGAAATCATGGATTTCGGACGACCTTCAGCCATTTCTCTTGCGGTACTCATCGATAGAGGTCACCGAGAAATGCCCGTCAAAGCCGATTTTGTGGGGAAAAATGTACCCACATCCGAAAATGAGCATGTTCACGTCCGGTTGGAAGAAACGGATGATGAAGATGCAGTTTATCTGGTAGAATATTCCTGATATGGGTCATCTGGCGAACAAACACCTCCTGGGGCTGGAACCCACTCCTGCAGATGATATCAAAAAAATAATTGATACTGCTTTCACTTTCAGGGAGGTTCTGGATCGTCCCATAAAGAAAGTACCTACTTTGCAGGGAAAAACAATCGTAAATCTGTTTTATGAACCTTCCACAAGGACGCGAATTTCGTTTGAGCTGGCTCAGAAACGTCTTTCAGCAGATACGGTTAATTTTTCCGCCAGCACCAGCAGTCTGTCGAAAGGGGAAAGTTTCAAGGATACAGCGCAGAATATTGAAGCCATGAAGATTGACGGAATCGTCATGCGGCATCCCTCGCCGGGAGCTCCCAATCATCTCACAAAATTTGTGGATTCTGTAATCATCAATGCGGGCGATGGTATGCATGAACATCCCACGCAGGCGCTTCTTGATATGATGAGCATACAGGAGAAATTAGGAAAAATTAAAGGATTGAAAATTGCAATAATCGGCGACATTACCCACAGCCGTGTGGCAAGATCAAATATGATTGGTCTCACAAAATTGGGCGCCGAGGTAACTGTCTGCGGTCCGCCGACACTTATGCCCGTGGATGTTGAACAGTTTGGCGTTATGGTGAATTACAATCTTAATGAAGTTCTGGAGTGGGCTGATGCTGTGAACGTTCTCAGAATTCAGTTCGAACGGCAGGGAGTCAGTTATATTCCATCGGTCAGAGAGTACCGTGATTTATTCGGTATTACCCGGGAACGGATTGAAGCATTGGACAAAACGCTGACAATCATGCATCCGGGACCCATGAACCGTGGAGTGGAAATTGACAGCGATGTAGCGGACAGTAAGAATGCAATCATTCTGGACCAGGTTCTCAATGGAGTTGCGGTAAGAATGTCGCTGTTATATTTGTTGTTGGGTGATATTCCCGAAGATCAACAAGAGAAGGAATGAAATTCTTGAAATCCGAAAAACTTCCGAAAAAATTGATCTTAAATGGTGGTACGATTCTTGACCCGGTGAAAAATGAAGAGAAAAATATGGATTTGCTCATAGAGAAGGGTAAAATAGCCGGTATTGAAAAATCAATTGACACAAAAGGTGCAAGGTCAATTGACTGCACAGGCAAGGTCATCACTCACGGATTCTGCGACCTCCACGCCCATTTCAGGGAACCGGGCAGGGAAGATAAGGAAACACTCTCATCCGGCTCGCAGGCAGCCCTTGCCGGTGGATTTACAACTGTCTGTGTTATGCCAAACACCAATCCACCGCTGGACAGTCCTGAATCCATCCGCTTTATCCTCGAAAAGGCGGAATCACTGCCGGTGACTGTTTTTCCCATCGGCGCCATTACAAAAGGGCAAAAGGGCAAAGAATTGACAGAAATGGGTGTTATGGTGAAATCCGGCGCCGTTGCATTTTCTGATGACGGCAACACGCTGTCTGATTCAGGTGTCATGAGAAGATCACTTGAATATTCATCCTCTCTTGGAGTGGCAATAATAAATCACTCGGAGGACTTGGCGCTAAAAGGTGATGGTCAGATGAACGAGGGTACGTGGTCAACGAAACTCGGTTTGAGCGGAATTCCCGATGTGAGCGAATCCACCATCATCCACAGGGACCTTGATATTAACAGAATGATTGGAGGGCAGATTCACATCCCACATGTCAGCAGTCGTAAATCTCTTGAAATCATTGAGAAAATGAAACAAGTTGGTGTCAATGTAACGGTTGAGGTGACACCCCATCATCTTTATTTTACAGATGAAAATTTAGAGTCGTATAACACGAATTTTAAAGTGGCACCACCTATCCGGTGTGAAGAAGACAGAAAAGCGCTCATTGACGGTGTGAAAAGTGGTCTTATTGACTGCATTTCAACAGACCACGCACCACACACAGTAGAAGAAAAAGAAATGCCTTTTGACCTTGCGCCTCCCGGAATGATTGGATTGGAATCTGCTTTTGGAGCCGTTTGGAAAAAACTCGGTGATGCTTCAGTCTCATTAACAGATGTGATTAAAGCATTGACTATAAAACCGAGAGAAGTCATTGGATTAGAAACAAATTTATTTAAAGTGGGCCTGAATCCGGAGTTGGTCATATTAAACACGGAAAAAGACTGGGAATTCACTCAAGGGGACATTTATTCCAAATCGAGAAACAGCCCTTTTATGGGGGAAAAATTAAGAGGGAAAGTAACAGGTGTTATTCATCGAGGTTTAATCACTTTAATAGATTAAATGATCCTTTTTAAAAGTCAGTTAAAGTTTTATCCTCTTAAAGTTTATAATAATTCTTGTTTTGAAAAGAATCTAAAATTAATTTTCAAAGCTTAACTTGTTTGGAAAAACAGATGAAAACATATTCAATGATCGAAAGTGAGAAACAAAAGGATTGGTGGTTGACCGATGCAGATGGTCAGACTCTTGGGAGATTTGCAAGTAAAATTGCAACCATTCTCAGGGGTAAACATAAGCCGACTTTTACACCGCACATGGATATGGGCGACCACGTTATTGTAGTCAATGCAGAAAAAATAAGAGTAACGGGGAAAAAGGAGATGGATAAAAAATATTTCTCCCATTCGGGATACCCGGGAGGCGCTAAATTAATAGACCTCCATACACTCAGGCGCAACCAGCCGGAAAAAATTATCTTTAATGCGGTAAGAGGCATGCTTCCTCACAATCGTCTCGGAAGGAAAATTATTAAACAATTAAAAGTTTACAGGGGTTCTGAACATCCCCATACAGCACAACAACCAAAGGAGCTTAAAATTTAAACGGTATGGTAAGTGACAAATATTCTTCAGTAGGAAAAAGGAAATCTTCCATTGCCCGGGTGTTCTTAAATTCCGGCAAAGGAAAAATCATGGTTAACAAACGTGATTTTGAAACATATTTTGGGAGAGTCTCCCAGAGGAAACTTGTTGAACAGCCCCTGATTTTAGTGGATCAGATGGGTAAATTCGATATTATGGTAAATGTCAGAGGAGGTGGGCTGACGGGGCAGGCAGGCGCTGTCCGGCACGGAATAAGTAAAATTTTAGCTCAAATGAGTGATGAATTCAAACCGGTTCTCAAACGGGCCGGAATGTTAACACGTGATGCCCGTGTTAAGGAACGCAAGAAATATGGACTTCGGGGTGCGCGGAGAGCATTTCAATTTTCTAAACGTTAATCCATTATTTATATGAATGTAACATTCGATGATTTGTTGAGTACAGGTGCACACTTTGGTCATGTGATCAGAAAGTGGAATCCTAATTACCGTCCTTATATCCTCATGTCAAAAAATGGCATCCATATTATTAATTTGGATGAAACACTCAAGGAATTATCAAAAGCTGTGGATTATATCACCGAAGTGGTTCATGCCGGCGGTGAAGTGCTGTTTGTGGGTACCAAGAAAAATGCTATGGATATCGTTCAGCAGGAAGCAGATAAATGCGGGATGTTCTATGTCGTAGAACGCTGGCTGGGCGGGACATTAACCAATTTTACTACAATCCGCAAAAGTATTAAACGTCTCCATGTTCTTGAAAAGGAATCCGGAGCCCTATTTGAAAATGCCACTAAGAAAGAACTTTTATCGCTTGACCGTGAAAGATTGAAGCTGCAGGATCTTCACAGGGGAATAAAAGATATGAAACGGCTTCCTGATGTTTTAATCATTGTTGATGGAAACAATGAACATATTGCTGTAAATGAAGCAAAGGTACTCAATATTCCAATTGTTGCTGTTGTTGACACGGATACTGACCCCAGAAGCATTGATTATCCCATCCCTGCCAATGATGATTCAATTCGCGCCGTCAAATTGATTGTAAGTGAATTGTCCAGAGCGGTTTGTCATGCGAAATCTATGGAATATCCGAGCGATGAAGAGGTTGTAAAAGAAACTGAAGAAGAGACTGAAGTTGAGGTGAAAGTCGATGAACCTGCATCAGAAGAAAAAGAAGAATTAACGGAGGTTTCCAACGCTCAGGAAGAGCAGGGGGATCACAAGGAAGAAATAGTAGAAGAAAAAGTTGAGAAGGGAACATCTGAAAATGATGAAGAAACAGATGATGATAATCCGAATAACAAAGAAGAGGAAATAATAGAAGAAGCATGACGGTAGATTCAAAAAGTGTAAAAGATTTAAGATCAAGAACAGGCGCGGGCATTATGGACTGCAAAGAGGCATTGGTAGAATCAAAGGGTGATGTTGATGCCGCAATCGATTATTTAAGGAAAAAAGGCACCGCAAAAGCTGCAAAGAAAAGTTCGAGGACAGCAGATCAGGGCGTTGTTCATTCCTATATCCATCCCGGAAGCAGAATCGGAGTTTTGGTTGAAGTAAAATGTGAAACTGATTTTGTTGCCAAGACCGATGGATTTACGCAGTTTGCAAAAGATATTGCCATGCAGATTGCTGCCACGAATCCACTTGCAGTTAACAAGGATAATCTGAATAGTAATATTATTGAGAGGGAAAAAGAAATCTATAAAGAACAGGCAAAGCAATTGAATAAACCTGATAATGTATTGGATAAAATTGTCGAGGGGAAATTGGATAAATTCTTTCAGGAATCCTGCCTTTTGGAACAACCTTTCATAAAGGACAGTGATAAAACAATCAAGGATATTCTGACTGAAACGATTGCAACTGTGGGTGAAAATATTACAATCGGTCGTTTCTCCCGTTTTGAAGTGGGCGAGGGATCTTCTTCGTCAAACGGACAGTTATAATAAACCAAACCAATCTATGACAAAACCTGTGTATGGAAGGATTCTGCTTAAGTTAAGCGGAGAAATTCTTTCAGGAAACAAGGGTTTTGGCGTAGATCCCGCCAAGGTAAAATTTCTTGCTGAAGAAGTGAAATCCGCGTGCGATCTTGGGGTGCAGGTTGGGATTGTAATCGGCGGGGGTAATATCATTCGAGGAGAAATGGCTGAACATCAGGGAATGGATAGAGTTTCAGCCGATTATTTGGGAATGCTCGCCACCATCATCAATGCCATAACACTGCAGGACGCCTTAGAAAAAACAGGGTGCCCAACGAGAACACTGACAGCTATTACCATTTCTCAATTGGCTGAACCCTATATTCGCCGACGGGCTATCAGACATCTTGAAAAAGGTAGAGTCGTTATTGTTGCGGGTGGAACTGGGAATCCTTATTTTAGCACAGACACAGCCGCTGTTTTAAGAGCGACTGAATTGGAAACCGACGTTGTATTGAAAGGTACAAAAGTGGACGGTGTTTATGATAAAGATCCGGAGAAACATTCGAATGCGGTTCGATATGATTCTCTCACTTTTCAACAGGTTATTGAAGACGGGTTAAGGATTATGGATTTAACGGCGGTTACACTATGCCAGGAAAATAAATTACCTATCATTGTATTCGATTTGAATGATAAAGAGAATTTAAAAAAGATATTGTGCGGGGAACACTTAGGAACTTTGATCAAGGAGTAAGATATGGCTGATTTAAAAAACTTTTATCAGGACGCAAAAAAAAGGATGACTTCTGCTATTGAACACGTCAAACATGAATTCACCCAGATTCGAACAGGTAGAGCATCTCCTGCTTTGCTGGAAACAGTGAAGGTGCCTTATTATGGCTCCCTTGCACCATTGAAAACAATAGCTAATATCACCGCACAAGAGGCGAGATTACTGGTGGTTCAGCCATTTGATAAGAATTTGGTATTCGATATAGAAAAAGCCATTCAGGCAGCTGACTTGGGATTAAATCCTGCCAATGATGGTAACGTCATCAGAGTGCCAATCCCTGCACTCACCGAAGAGAGAAGAAATGAAATGGTAAAATTGGTTCATACATTGGCGGAGGAAGGGAGAATAGCTGTCAGAAATGTCAGAAAAGACATCAATAATCACCTCAGGGAATTGGAACACTCAAATGAGATTTCTGAAAATGAGGGACGATATGCACACGATGAAGTTCAAAAAATCACTGATGATTTCATAGAACAGTTAAATAAATTGCAGAACAGTAAAGAGATAGAAATTAAAGAAACTTAAAGACCGATATTTAATATTTTGAACAATAAAAAAGCCCTCGTTTGAGGGCTTTTTTATATGTGTATCAGTTATTAGTTTTATTCACACTTGGAATATCCGCAGCTCGGACACGTTACACATCCGCTTTCATGCATGACAGTACTGCCGCAATCCGGACAGGTAACCATGGTCCGGGGATTATAATCCAAAACGAGTGTTTCAGCTGGGGTTTCCTCCATAGTAAACATAGTACTTTTATGTTCGGTTTCTTCGGACCCGTTGGTTTGATGTTTTTCTAAATATTCTTCCAGTGCGCGGCCGATAGCATCAGGAGTAGAGAGAACCAGGTGACCATTTTCCCACGTAGGACTTGGCCCGCTAATGCCTTTTAATTGTTTTATAATATCAGCTGGATTAATTCCGGACCGCAGCGCTAAGGAAATCAGGCGACTAATGGCTTCTGCCTGTGTTTGAGCATTTCCGCCAGCTTTTCCTATGGCGGTGAATACTTCGCACAATCCCTTTTCATCTTCGTTTATTGTAATGTACAAGGAACCCTCGCCCGTACGAATGCGTTTGGTGACGCCATTTGTTACAGCGGGACGGATTCTAGGTTTGAGTGGTTCGGTATAATTCGATAATTCAGTCACAGGTGTTTCTTCATCCGAACTAACCATTTCTTCTTTTTTTACTTGAGTTTCTTCTGTGGCTGCTATTTCAGCGGCTTTTTGTTTTTCACTAATCAGGATACCTTCTCTTGAACTTTCCCTGTAAACCGTGATTCCCTTTAATCCTGCTTTGTAAGCTGTTATATAAATGTCCGAAACAGTTTCCACAGGGATATCTGATTTGAGATTTACAGTTGAACTGATTGACGAATCAATGTACTTTTGAATGACGCCTTGCATTTCGACCCTGAAAAAGGGATCGATGTCATGGGCGGTTAAAACATAATCCGGTAGATTTTTATCCGTGCCGAACATTTTTTGGATGAGCGGGTGATAGACTTTGAATTCATCAAATGTTTTTCCGTAACCTTCATTTTTCTTTACTCTTCTGTAATAGGAAGTCTGAAATATGGGTTCAATCCCGGAGGTGACTCTTGCAACAATAGCGCCGCTTCCAGTTGGCGGGACTGTCAGGATTGTAGAATTCCGAATACCGTTCTGCTTAATCTTATCTTGAAGTTTTTCCGGTAAATTTTGTACAAATTCACTCTTTGAATATCCTTCCCATTGGAAGTTAAGGAACATCCCTTTTTCCTTGGCAAGTTCAGCAGACGTTTCATAAGCGATATCTCTCATTGTTTCGCAGATTTTTTCAGCAATTTTCAGAGCTTCGTCGGAATCATAGGCAATTTTCATTTTTACAAACATATCACCCAATCCCAGCAATCCAATTCCAACGCGGCGGTCTTTTTCTGCATTCGCTTTTTGAACCGGCAAGGCATGACGTTCCATATTGTAATCGATAACATTATCCATGAACCGCGTGGCGATGGCAATAGTCTCATTAAACTGATCCGCTAAAAAATTACCATCATCATCCACAAATCTTTCCAGATTGATTGATCCGAGATTACAGCATCCGCCGTCGGGAAGGGGTTGCTCGGCGCAGGGATTTGTTGAAACCAGCGGACTGCAATATTCCGCATTGTGATAATCTATCATGGTATCCCAGAATAGGAGTCCCGGTTCGGCGCTTGTATGAGCATGTTCAATAATTTTATCCCACAAGTCTTTGGCCTTTATTGTTTTATAGACTTTGTTCTGCCACCTTAGGTCAAAATCCTCGTCATTTTCCACTGCATTCATGAATTCATGAGTAAGCAACACTGAGATATTGGAATATTTTACCATGTCAATATCACCTGTTTTTATTTCAATGAATTTTTCAATGTCAGGATGATCAATTCTGAGGGTCTGCATGTTTGCACCGCGCCTGCCGTGCTGAGCTATGGTATTTGTGTTCTCACTGAATAAATTCATAAAGCCGGTAGGTCCGCATGATTCCCCGCCGGTACCTTCAATAACAGATTTACCGGGACGAAGAATGGAAAGGTCATGACCGCATCCGCCGCCATATTTGTATGTCATGGCTTCTTCACGAATGGCATCGTAAATGGCACCGATTGAATCATCTCTGATGCTCACAACATAGCAGTTGTTCAGTGTGGTGGTAATATCTTCCCTGCCGGCACCGTGCATTATTCTTCCGCCGGGGACGAATCTGAAATCCTCAAGAATGGCGAAGAATCTATTATACCAGAAATCCTGATTCTCTTTTGTTTCTACGGATGCAAGCGCTTTCGCAATTCGTTTCCACATGTCGTAGGGATTTTTTTCCCACGGTGCGAGGTACTTGTCCTGAAGGATTTTTTTCCCAAGTTCATCATCACCGTAGTAGCCATCCAAAGTGTATTCAGCAGGTGTTTTTTCACCTAAAAGTTCGGGTAGGTCTGTTAGAGGTTGATCGGTTTTGGTATGATCACCCGGTAAAATATTAACCGGTTTATTCTTTTCATCCGAGGTCTTTTCGGACGTCCCAACCATAGGAAATTCGAATTGTAATGCTTCTGCCATGTCAGTCTCCATTTAACTAAGATTATAGGATGGGATTATAATGTAAAAAGTAGCAAGCAAGTATGCCTAAACTCCGCGAGTATGGCACCCACAATTTATGAACAACCATCAAATTTTGTCAACTCCTAATTAGGGAATATTATATAAAAGTTTGAAAAAGTTAAAAATTGTTGTTAACAAATTTTTGTACCCGATGAATATTAGTCATAAATTTCAAGTCGCATGCGCCCGTGATGTAATGGTAACATTCGAGCTTCCCAAGCTCGTCATGTGGGTCCGATTCCCATCGGGCGCTCGTTCATTTTTAACAAAAAGGATTAAACCAAAGAACCATGCCACAACCAATCGTAGCCATCATTGGCCGGCCCAACACCGGTAAATCAACTCTCTTTAACCGCATGATCCAAAAACGCGAAGCTATTGTGGATCAGCAGGAAGGAATTACAAGAGACCGTAAATACGGCACCGTTGAATGGACTGACAGGGATTTCACCATTGTGGATACAGGAGGATATATTCCTGATGAACCGGGAGATATTGAATCGTCCATCCGAAAGCAGGGGGAAATTGCAATTGCCGAAGCGGACGTGCTTCTTCTTTTATTGGATGCGAGGGACGGCATCACATCCACGGATAAAATTCTTACCGATATGATTCGAAAATCCGGCAAACCCTGCATCTCGGTTGTGAACAAAATTGACAACAATCGGCAGGAAGTATTGGGAAGTGAGTTCTATTCGCTGGGATTTGATTCTCTCCATACAATCTCAGCGCTGAATGGTAGAAAAATCGGTGACCTGCTGGATGAAGTCATCAGTCATTTTGGTGCATTGCCACCTGAGAAAATCGAAGAACCGGATGCCATGCGGATTGCCATTGTCGGCATGCCGAATGTGGGGAAATCATCTATCACCAATGCACTGCTGGGCGAAGAAAAAGCAATTGTGACAAATATTCCCGGCACTACCCGGGATTCCATTGATTCAAAATTTAAGTTTCATGGAGACACTTTTATTCTGGTGGATACGGCAGGATTGAAAAAGAAATCCAAAATGGCAAACAGCATTGAATATTACAGCAGTTTACGAACATTGAGAGCTGTTGAAAGGGCTCATGTTGTGATGGTTGTAGTTGATGCGGATAAGGGGTTTGATAAGCAGGATCAGCAGATTGTCCGTGGTGTTATTGATAAGAGGAAAGGTCTTTTTTTGGTTGTAAACAAGTGGGACCTCATTGAAAAGGAAACGAAGACGGTGGAAAATTTCAAACGAGAGATGTCAAGGCAGTACAAATCTGTTGAGAATTATCCGGTGCAATTTGTGTCCGCCAAAACAATGCAGAGGATTTCAAAGCTGATTCCCGAATGCATCAGGATTTACGGACTGTGGAAACAAACTATTTCAACATCTCAGCTTAATCAAGTTATTGAAAAAGCGGTTCGGCGGTATCAGCCGCCGGCGGTTCAGGCAAAAAACATACGGATTAAGTATTGCACGCAGACTCAATCGGGACCACCGGCATTCAGTTTGTTCAGCAATTATCCGAAGTTGATACCGGAGTCCTACCGGAATTATCTGGAAAATACGTTCAGAGATCAATTTGATTTTACCGGTGTACCAATACGGCTGAATTTCAGGCAGTCTTAATTTTTCAATTAGATTCATTGAAGATTCCCGCAAAAGAATCACAGGTTATTTATAAGGAAAAGAAGTCCAAATTTCTCGGTTTTTTAATTCCCATTGAATCTCAATCTGATTTCCGGAATGAATTGAATGAGTTAGGTAAAAAATATCACGATGCATCCCATATTTGTTACGGATGGAGGTTTTTGGAAGACAAAATTTCTGAAGGGAGTTCAGATGCTGGTGAACCGCCCGGCACAGCGGGCATTCCTATTTTAATGGAATTGCAGAAACAGGAGATTGTTAATGCCGCACTGTTTGTTGTACGATATTTTGGCGGCACCAAACTAGGCACCGGCGGACTGGCACGTGCGTATTCGAAATGTGCTTCCATCTGCATAGAAAGTGGGGAGTTAAAAGAGTATGTTTTAAAAAGTACTCTGCATTTAAATGTACCTGCAGAGTTGGAGGGTAAAGTGAGGAATCTCATTTACCGGTTTGGGGGTAAAATTGAAAATTCAACAAATTCAGATCAAATGATAATCTTAATTTCAGACGCAACCAAACCGGAGTTAATCACCACCTTTGAATCATCATTTTCAGGAAAAGTCAAAATTGAAGAATAACAGTGTCTTACCATAGACATGGTTTACAGATAGCAGAGTTAAAGAAG
>CEQE01142200.1_pt1 | contig 14072 bp, 11 predicted proteins | sample 356201 | NCBI WGS metagenome assembly CEQE01 (sample SAMEA2619970, study PRJEB7988) | marine metagenome | biome: marine biome (ENVO:00000447); feature: mesopelagic zone (ENVO:00000213) & marine oxygen minimum zone (ENVO:01000065); material: "saline water (ENVO:00002010), including plankton...
ATATAATGGTGAGGCCTGGGCTGCCGAAGGTGCGCGCGTCGGGTACCTGCCGCAAGAGCCGGAGCTTGATCCCACCAAAGACGTTGAAGGCAATGCGATGGAAGGGGTTGGTGAGATCAAAGAGTTGATCGACCGTTTCAACGCGGTGAGTGCTAAATTTGCTGAGCCGATGGATGATGATGAAATGAACGCGCTGCTGGAAGAGCAGGGCTCATTGCAGGAACAAATTGATGCCGTTAATGGCTGGGAGATCGAACGCACCGTTGAAATGGCCATGGATGCATTGCGCTGTCCGCCCGGTGACACCGAGGTAACAACGCTGTCAGGTGGTGAGAAACGCCGGGTCGCGCTCTGCCGGTTGTTGCTGCAAAAGCCGGATTTATTGCTGCTTGATGAACCGACCAACCATCTCGATGCGGAATCAGTTGCCTGGCTGGAGCTCCATTTACAGGAATATCCGGGAACCGTTGTGGCGATTACTCATGATCGCTATTTCCTCGACAATGTCGCTGGTTGGATTCTTGAGCTCGACCGCGGCCGGGGTATACCTTATGAAGGCAATTATTCCGCCTGGCTGGAGCAAAAGCAGAAACGTCTCGCCCAGGAGGAAAAGACCGAACAGGCTCGCCAACGCACCCTTGCCAATGAGTTAGAATGGATCAGGCAGTCGCCACGCGCGCGTCAGGCCAAAGCCAAAGCGCGTATCACGGCTTATGAAAAACTGAAATCCGAAGCCGATAGTAAGACACCCGATACCGCCCAAATTATTATTCCGCAAGGCCCGCGCTTAGGCGATTTGGTGATCGAAGCGGAGGACCTCGCCAAAGGGTTTGAGGAGCGCCTGCTGTTTGAAGAATTGAGCTTTAAAATACCTCCCGGCGCAATTGTCGGCATAATTGGCGCCAATGGGGCCGGTAAAACGACGCTGTTTAAAATGCTTTCAGGTGACGAAGCAAAGGATAGCGGTTCAATTCGTCTCGGCGATACGGTCAGGCTTGGTTATGTTGACCAATCCCGCGAAGAATTGGATGGCAACAAAACAGTTTGGGAGGAAATCTCGGAAGGGCTGGATGAAGTTGAGCTTGGCCATCGCACGATGCAAAGCCGGGCCTATGTTTCGCAGTTTAATTTCAAAGGGCCTGATCAACAAAAGAAAGTCGGGCAATTATCTGGTGGCGAGCGTAATCGGGTCCATCTTGCCAAAGTGATGAAGTCGGGCGCCAATGTCATTATGCTCGATGAGCCGACCAATGATCTGGATGTTGATACGCTGCGCGCCCTTGAAGAGGCATTGCTGGCTTTTCCGGGTTGTGTGCTGATCACCAGTCACGATCGTTGGTTCCTGGATCGCATCGCCACCCATATCATCGCCTTTGAAGGTGATAGTCAGGTCGTTTGGTTCGAAGGCAATTATGATGATTATGAAGCGGATCGCCATAATCGCCTAGGTGCCTTGGCAGATCAGCCCCACCGGATTAAGTATCGGCCCCTCACCAGAGCTTAGAGGCCAGGGCTTAGTGACTTGGGCTTAGCCGGCGGAAGATTTGAGAAAGGCGATCTTTTTAATGAGGTCGTCGATCAGTCCGGAAACCTTACCGTCGCTATTGCGGATAACGGAAACAAACTCAGAGCGCTGGGTCTGAATCCAGCTAACGCCTTCAACGACAATATCAACGATTTGATATTTGCCGTCGGTAAATTTAACCCGCCATACAATTCGTATGGGCTTGGCGCTTGAGCGGTTGATCTGGGATTTTACAAAGGCCGAACTTTTTTTGCTGGTCGTATTGTTGATCTGTAATTTAGCGTCCGTGTAGGCTTTGAAGCGTTTGGTGTAAGTCGCAATAATAAAATCTTCGAACAATTTCAGATATTGTTGGCGCTCATTACGTGACGCGCGGCGCCAATAACGCCCCAATACCCATTTGCCGACACCATGGAGATCGAAAGTGTCGAGCATCAATTCGCGAAATCGTGTTTGGCGTTCTTCGAGAGTTATATTTTTGACGAGCAACGAATTTTGCGCTCGATCACCCAGGGCACCGATAAATTTTTGTGCACCATCGGTAAACGCGTCAGCTTGTGCTGGTGGGAAAGGTGTGGCAACGCACACCCAAAACCCAAATGCTGCGGCAATAAAACCGCGACGGCTGATGTTCATTTTGCGGTACCGGAATTTTTTCCAGAAACGATTTTTGAACTATTATCGGCGGGCTGATCGCTGGGATCATCGAGCTCAAAATTGTCGGAGAAATTTGGCGTCTCGTTATTTTTAGAGCCGGTGCCATTAGAGATATCTTCGTTGCGGCGCTGGCGATAAAGACTGCGAATCGCGGCATAGAAATCGATCGAAGATTTTTCCAGATCGTCGAGAACGTCCCATAGTTGGTCGCGGGTATCGATGCCGTTGATAAGTGTGCGCGTCAATGGGACCCAATCATTGTCAGAATTTTCTGCCCACCAATTGATGGGGTCCAAGAAAAAGTCAACCACCTTGCCAATCGCATCCCGTGGATTGGATGGCCCAAACAATGGCAGCATAATGTAAGGTCCTTCACCAACACCCCACACAGCTAAGGTTTGGCCAAAGTCCTCTTCATGCGGCTCCCACCCCCAATCGGCTGCCTGATCGCGGAAACCAGCGATGCCGACGGTCGAGTTGATCGCAAACCTAATTACTGTATCGCCGGCGCGTTCAGCTTCACCTTGCAGAATATCATTAGCCAGCACGACTGGTGTTTTTAAATTGTTGAGGAAATTGTGAACGCCATTGCGGACGACATCTGGGAAAATTGCACGATAAAGGGCCGTTACAGGTTTGATGATTGCTTTATCGAGACCTTGGTTAAAACCAAAAATAAATCGGTTAGTTGGTTCGGCAGGGTCATTGATCTTACTATATTCAGTTAGTGCTTCAGGATCGTTACTGGGTGCTGAGGCACAGCTTGCTAAGGTGAAAACCGCCAACAAAAGCACTGATACTCTTAAAAATGATTTTATGTTTCCGCGCACCGACTTCTCTTTCTGTTTTTGTTGCCACCAAAAGCCAACCAACTTTGGAACCAATTTCTCCATCCACTAAGCGTATACACCAAACCTAGTGCAAAAATAAATTAATTACCCAACATCTTGAGGAAATAACCTTAATAACGGATTACAATTTTCCACCCTGTTTTGACATAATTTTAAACACTCTACACAGAAATTACAGCGTTCAAGTTAAAAAATCACTTCCAAAAACCCAATTAAATTTCGCGTTAGCCAAGTATGTTGTATTTTCGCAACACTCTCGGCTCATTATTTGGCGCTACGCTGAAATTCCACTTTATTGTCGAACTGGTTTTCTCCGCTTTCGAATAGGTCTCTCCTGCTAACTCATCATCACTATATACATGGGAATGATATAATAAATTAAAAGCTTGAATTAATATAAAGAAATCTTTATATCTTTATATTGCAAGATAAATAAGTGGTCAAGTGGATTATGGATGAATTAATTGCAACCTTGAAAGCAATGGCGGAGCCGACGCGGCTGCGTTTATTGGCGCTTTGTTCGAAAGGCGAGTTCACGGTCAGTGAACTCGTGCAAATTCTTGGCCAGTCTCAGCCCCGGGTGTCGCGCCATTTAAAATTATTGTGCGATGCCGGCTTGTTGCAAAAACTGCGTGAAGGCAGCTGGATGTTTTATCGCTTTCAGCCGGACGAAAATGCGGCTTCTCTCGCCGAACATTTGCTGTCACTCATCCCTGAAGATGATGCGATGATAGCTTTGGATCAGAGCCGCCTGGAAGAAGTTAAGGCTGAGCGGAGTAAAGCTGCGACCGATTATTTTCGTCGGAATGCCATGCACTGGGATAAAATCAGAGCGTTGCATGTTGATGCAGCAGATGTTGAGCGGGCCATCACCGATATATTGCTCGAAAACCCAGGCGAAAAATTTCTCGATATTGGCACCGGGACGGGGCGTATGCTGGAGCTGATTGCGCCCCAATTCCAATCGGCGGATGGTATTGATCAATCGTATGAAATGCTGGCCATCGCCCGCGACAATCTCGATCGCGCAAAGCTAAAAAATTGCCAGCTTCGTCAAGGCGATATGTACCAAATGCCCTTCTCTGATCAGAATTACGATGCGGCAAGCCTGCATATGGTTCTGCATTTTGCCGATGAGCCGGCAAAAGTGATTGCTGAAGCGGCCCGGGTCCTGCGGCCTGGCGGTAAATTGCTGGTCATCGATTTCGCGCCGCATAGTTTGGAAGAACTCAGAAAAAAATATCATCATCGCCGACTTGGTTTTTCCGATGGGGAATTTGCTCATTGGTTTCAAAGAAATGGCCTGCAATTTAAATCGCCCGTACATCTGCCGGGAGGACAACTGACTGTCGCTCTTTGGCGTGGCATTAAGAATTAGCAAGTTGAGAATGCCGAAATGAAAAATAAAAATGAACTCGTCATGCCGATCGCCCAACCTTTATCAGGAAAAGTTGGGGTTTCGTTCGAGTTTTTTCCACCCAATACGGAAAAAATGGAGCAGACACTTTGGAACTCGGTCGAAAGGTTGGCGCCCCTCGCGCCTGATTTCGTTTCGGTTACCTATGGTGCCGGCGGCTCGACCCGGGAGCGTACCCATTCGATTGTTAGCCGCATTCAAAAGGAAAAAGGCATCACCGCAGCGGCACATCTCACTTGCGTTGCCGCCAGCCGCGACGAGGTTACTGCAGTGGCTGAAAGTTACTGGGCTGAAGGCATTCGTCATATTGTCGTACTTCGGGGTGATCCGCCCGAAGGTCAAACGACATATGAACCGCATCCGGACGGTTTTCCTTTCGCCGTGGATCTGGTGACGGCGCTCAAAAAAATTGCCGACTTTGATATCAGTGTCGCGGCCTATCCCGAAGTTCATCCCGAAGCACAGTCAGCAGAAGCCGACCTTGATAACCTCAAGCGAAAGATCGATGCAGGGGCGAGCCGCGCCATCACCCAGTTTTACTTTGACGCCTCAACTTATCTGCGCTTTCGCGACCGCGTTGCCGCCGCCGGTATGACGGTGCCGATCATTCCCGGCATTCTGCCGGTAACAAATTTTAAACAAGTGATAAAGTTCGCCGGCCTATGCGGCGCAACGGTGCCGAGTTGGATGGCCGATTTGTTTACCGGCCTTGATGACGATCCGGCGACGCGGCAATTGGTGGCGGCGACGGTGGTGGCGGAACATTGCCGCGTTTTGCAATCTGAAGGCGTCGACAAATTTCATTTTTACACCTTGAACCGGGCCGATTTGGCTTACGCAATTTGCCATATCTTGGGCATCAGAGAGCAAGCCGGCGATGGCTAAAAACACTGACCCATCAAAACGCGACGAGTTAGTTGCTTTATTTCAAGAGCGTATTGCCGTGCTTGATGGCGCCACCGGCACGATGATCCAAGCCTATGAACTGGCCGAAAGCGATTACCGGGGCGAGCGATTTAAAGATCATGATCATGATCAAAAAGGTAATAACGATCTGTTGACGCTGACGCGGCCCGATATCGTGCAAGATATTCATGATGACTATATTGCCGCCGGTTCCGATATTATTGAGACCAATACATTTAATGCGACAACTATTTCGCAAGCCGATTATGGCCTCGAAGATATTGTCCATGAATTGAACTTCGAAGCCGCGCGGATTGCCAGGGAGGCGGCAGACATTGCAGCCAAAAAAAACGGCCGCACTGTTTTTGTTGCCGGCGTTTTAGGTCCGACCAACCGGACCGCTTCGATCTCGCCGGATGTCAACGATCCCGGCTATCGCAACATCTCATTTGATGAATTAGCAGCAGCCTATAGCCAAGCCGCCGCCGCGCTCATTGACGGCGGTGCTGATATCCTCTTGGTCGAAACGATTTTCGATACGCTCAATGCCAAGGCAGCCCTTTATGCCGTTATGAAGCTCCAGAACGAGCGCGGGATTGATGTGCCGTTGATGGTCTCCGGCACCATCACCGATTCGTCCGGCCGCACGCTTACGGGCCAAACACCGGAAGCGTTTTGGAATTCTGTCGCCCATGCCAAGCCGCTGGTTATTGGGCTGAACTGTGCCTTGGGGGCAGCTGATTTGCGCCCTCATATTCAAGCGCTTGCTGGGACTGCTCCGACCTATGTCAGCCTGCATCCCAATGCCGGACTGCCCAATGCCTTCGGTGGCTATGATGATACGCCTGATTATATGGCGGCTACGCTGCAGGAATTTGCTGCCAGCGGTTTCCTCAATGTTGTCGGCGGGTGTTGCGGCACGACGCCTGATCATGTGCGGGCCATTGCCGAAGGCATCAAAGAGCTGGTGCCACGAACCTTGCCAGACCTCGCCCAGCATGGCCGCCTGAGTGGCTTGGAGCCCCTGAACATTGATGATGTTACCGGCTTCGTCAATGTCGGCGAGCGGACCAATGTTGCGGGCTCGGCGCGTTTCAAAAAGCTGATTATGGAAGAGGATTATGAAACTGCCCTCGATGTCGCCCGCCAACAGGTCGAAAACGGTGCGCAGATCATCGATGTCAATATGGATGAAGCGATGCTCGATGCCGAAGCGGCGATGGATCGTTTCTTAAAATTAGTGGCCTCGGAGCCTGATATTTGCCGGGTGCCGGTGATGATCGATAGCTCTAAATGGTCGGTCATCGAAGCCGGTCTCAAATGTGTCCAGGGCAAAGGCGTGGTAAATTCGATCAGCCTCAAAGAAGGTGAGGACGCCTTTAAAGCGCAAGCCCGGGAAGTTCTGAATTTTGGCGCCGCCGCCATCGTCATGGCTTTTGATGAGCAAGGCCAGGCTGATAGCTATCAGCGGATGATTGAGATTTGCGAGAAATCCTATCGCCTTTTGACCGAGGAGGTTGGCTTTCCACCGCAGGATATTATTTTTGATCCCAACATATTTCCGGTCGCTACTGGCATTGAGGAACACCGTAATTTTTCCAAAGCCTATATCGATGCAGTTACCTACATCAAAGAAAATCTGCCGTTTGCTCATATCAGTGGCGGGCTTAGTAATGTTTCCTTTTCCTTCCGCGGCAACAATGCCGTCCGGGAAGCCATGCACGCGGTCTTTCTTTATCATGCGGTCAATGCGGGCATGGATATGGGCATCGTCAACGCCGGTCAATTGGCAGTTTATGCCGATATCGAGCCGGACCTCAGAGAACGCATTGAAGATGTCATCCTCAATCGCCGGGAAGATGCGACCGAGCGCTTGTTGGAGGTTGCCGATCAGGCGCAAGGTCAGGCGATAGAAAAAGCTGAAGATTTATCCTGGCGCGAGGGCACTATTGGTGAACGCATGGCTCATGCGTTGGTTAAAGGCATTACCGAATACATCGTCGACGACACCGAAGAAGCCCGCCAGCAATTTGACCGGCCGATCGAAGTTGTTGAAGGACCGTTGATGGATGGCATGAATCTGGTCGGTGATTTGTTTGGCTCCGGTCAGATGTTCCTGCCGCAAGTGGTGAAATCCGCCCGGGTGATGAAGCAGGCGGTGGCCCATCTGGTGCCTTTCATCGAGGCCGAAAAGGAAGCCAGTGGGATTATTGAAAGCAAAGGCAAGATTTTGCTGGCGACCGTAAAAGGCGACGTGCATGACATTGGTAAAAACATCGTCGGCGTCGTGCTGCAATGCAATAATTATGACGTCGTCGATATTGGCGTGATGGTGCCCTATGAGAAAATCATTGAAGCCGCCAAAGCTGAAAAAGTCGATATTATCGGCTTGTCCGGCCTGATTACACCGTCGCTGGAAGAAATGACGTCGGTTGCCAAAGAGCTATCCCGCGACAATTTTGATATTCCGCTGTTGATTGGTGGGGCGACAACGTCAAAGGTGCATACGGCCGTCAAGATTGCCCCCAATTATGAAGGATCAACCATTTATGTCACCGATGCCTCGCGTGCGGTGGGCGTCGTTAGCAATCTTTTAAGTGATACCTTGTGCGATCAATATGTCGGCGAGTTGAGCGCTGAGTACGATAAAATTCGTGAGGAGTTTGAAGGCCGCGACCGCAAGGACAATCTGGCGACGCTCGAAAATGCCCGTAATGCGGCCCATGAGATCGATTGGTCAAATACCACGCCAGTTGTACCGACGTTTCTCGGCGTTGAGGAATTTAACGACTATGATCTTGCCGAGCTAACCACGCGGATTGATTGGACGCCATTCTTCCGTACCTGGGAGCTCGCGGGCACCTATCCGAAAATTCTGGATGACGCAACTGTCGGCGATGCGGCGCGGTCGCTTTTCAATGATGCACAAGCGATGTTGCAGCGCTTGATCGGTGAACAGTGGCTGCGCGCCAATGCGGTGGTTGGTTTTTTCCCGGCCAATGCCGTCGGTGATGATATTGAGGTCTATACCGATGACAGCCGGACCGAAGTGCAGACAATCATTCCCTTCGTTCGCCAGCAAATGACCAAAACCTCTGGCCGGGCTAATTTCTGCTTGTCGGACTTTATCGCGCCAAAAAATAGCGGCCTCAAGGATTACATTGGCGGCTTTGCCGTGACGGCCGGGCTCGGTATTGAAAACAAGCTCGAGGAATTTGCCAAGTCCCATGATGATTACAGCGATATTTTGCTGAAAGCCCTGGCCGACCGTCTGGCCGAAGCCTTCGCTGAGCGCCTGCATGAGCGGGTGCGTAAAGAGCTCTGGGGTTATCAAGCAGATGAAGAATTATCCAATGATGAAATGATCAAGGAAAACTATGTCGGTATTCGCCCGGCGCCAGGCTATCCGGCCTGTCCCGACCATAGTATCAAGCCGCAATTGTTTGAACTTTTGGCTGCGCCGGCGAAAGCTGCTATTGACCTAACTGAAAGTTTTGCCATGATGCCCGCCGCATCGGTGTCGGGCTATTATTTTTCCCATCCGTCGTCTCAATATTTTGGGATCGGTAAAATTGGTAAGGATCAGGTGAAAGATTATGCCCGCCGTCGCGGGGTCTCGGTTGAGCTGGCTGAAAAGTGGCTCGCCCCAAACCTCAATTATGCAAGATAGTTTTGATTTTCGACGTTTGAGGTTGCCGTGACACCTGAATATGTTTTGACCATGAGCTGCCCCGACAAAGCCGGCATCGTCGCCGCGACGACCGGCTGTCTGGCGGAGCTTAATTGCTTTATCACCAAGACCGCGCATTTCGCCGATGCCGAAACGGCGCGGTTTTTTGGCCGCATGGTGTTCCGGATCGACCAGCATGGCCTATCGGCGGACGATGTGTGCGCCGCCTTTCAAGCGGTTGCTGATAGCTTCGATATGGAGTGGCACATGCGCAACAAAGCCGATAAAAAACGCGTGCTGATCATGGTGTCGAAAGCCGAGCATTGCCTCAACGATTTGCTCTACCGTTACCGCATCGGCGCGATGCCGATGGAAGTAACCGCGATTGTCTCAAACCATCCGGATTTAAAGCCGCTCGCCGATTGGCATGACATTCCCTATCATCACTTGCCGGTTAACAAGGAAACCAAGCAGGATCAAGAAGCCGCTTTGTTAAAGATCATTGAAGATACCGATACGGATTTAGTTATCCTCGCCCGCTACATGCAAATTTTGACGCCTGAGTTCATCGCCAAGTTATTTCCACGGGTGATCAATATTCATCATTCCTTCCTGCCGGGCTTCAAGGGCGCCAAACCCTATCATCAGGCCCATGCGCGGGGCGTTAAAATAATTGGCGCGACGGCACATTTTGTCACCGAAGATTTGGACGAGGGACCGATTATTTCGCAAGCCGTCGAGCGGGTAGATCATACCCAAACGCCGGATGACCTGGCCGCCGTCGGCCGCGACGTTGAAAGTCAGGTGCTGGCGCGGGGAATTAGAGCCGTCCTCGAAGATCGCGTGCTGCTCAACGGCCATCGCACCATCGTTTTCAGATAGAAGCTTATGAAGTTGGCGAAGGAATATGACCAAAACTATAAATAGCGACCGTTATTTCGAAGATTACAGGGCTGGCGATGTCAAAATTTTAGGCAGTGTCACGGTTGATGAAGAGGAAATGATAAATTTCGCCCGGTCTTATGATCCACAGAGCATTCATATTGATGCTGAAAAAGCCGCTGCCGGTCCTTTTAATGGTCTCATTGCCAGCGGCTGGCTCACCGGTAGTTTAATGATGCGGTATTTTGCCCAAAACTTCTTAGCTGAAGTTTCAAGCATTGCCTCGCCTGGATTGGATGAAGTGCGCTGGCTGGCGCCGGTTCGCCCAGGCGATACTTTAACGTTTCGCGTCACCACATTGGAGACCAGACGGTCACGGACGAAACCTGACCGTGGCATCGTAAAAACCTTTACCGAAATTCTCAATCAGGATGAAGTTGTGGTTATGAGCACCAAAAACGTAAATGTAATCCTCTGCCGAAACCCTGAATAATAATTTTCTGAGAATATATAGGTCCTGTGACGATAGTGCTGCATTGTCGAGCCGCTGAAGTTTGAATCATCTTCGGACGACTGCTCAACATTCTTGCACCTAGGTGGAAACCTGGCCGAATTCAAATTTGATCAGATTTAAGGTTGATGCTTTTAAAGTCTTCTGCTATTACATGGTCAAATAAAAATGACTATGGTGATAATAAATGGACAATATAGAGCGAGAACTCCCCGCCGGTGAATTTAAAGCAACGTGTCTGAAGGTTATGGACGACGTGGCCCAAGACCGCCGTAGCGTTACCGTCACCAAGCATGGCAAACCGGTGGCGCGGTTGGTGCCGGTCAAAGAACAGCCTGGTTCGCCCTTTGGCTGGCTCAAAGGATCGGTAACTTTGGCCGGCGATATTGTCGGTTCAGCCAGAGAGGCGGCGAGTTAAGCACAAATGTATGCTGATATTGGATACACATGTCTGGGTTTGGCTGGTCTCAGGAATTGAAGCAATGAGCAATCAGACTGTCGCCATCATCGAAGAGGCTGCCCAAGCAGGCAAAGTCACCGTTCCCGCCGCGTCGGTTTGGGAAGTTGCGATGTGGGAAAAGCGGGGACTTGTCGTGCTCGCCAAGCCCTGTGCGCACTGGGTGGCGGATGCGTTATCGGCGCCGGGATTATCCGTCCAGCCGATGACATCAGAAATAGCTGTTGAAGCGGTTAATCTGCCAGGATCGTTCAAAGGCGATCAGGCGGATCGGATGATTGTCGCGACGGCGCGGCTGTGCGGCGGCCGGGTGGTTACGGCGGATCATCGAATTATGAATTACGGTCAGGCCGGTTATGTTGGGGTTCTGGCGGCTTAAGCGTGGATTAATTTAATCTGCCAAAAGCCGTCGGCCCCAACGAACTGCGCTTTCAAAATCTTCGGCGATCGAAATATTCGCTGCCTGCACCGCACCGCTGACCAGCGCGCCTTCGCTCAACCCGAAATTTTCTACCACCAAACCATCCGGCGCCTGGAGATCACCGCTCGCTTCGTTGAGGGGTAATTCAAACACATCATGCAGGCGCATCAGCCGTGCAGCGTAATCTTCCTGATTAAGACAATAGCCGAGAACCGGTTTGCCGAGCCCCAGCATAATTCCCATTTCAAGCGCTGTGCCGGCCTCCAGGCTGGGACCCCGAAAGGGCGACATATTTGCGATCAGCAGGTCACAACTCGAGATCAGTTCCCGCGTTTGCTCGAAAATCTCGCTGGCCATTTTGGCATCTCCGCTAAAAGACCGCTCATCAGCCATATCTAATTGTGAAACGCCCTCCATGCCGTAACGTTCACAGATTGCCTTTTTGTTGGTATCGATATCTTTGCTGTTGGGCAGAAAAATATCCGGACCGGATAAATAGACGTGAAACATAAAACTTCTTTCAACTGTTTAGGATACTTGCTCTATGGCGGTGCCAGAGCCGGTTTTACCCATCCACTTAATACATTTTTCTAATGATTTTCGCATCTCGGCGGTTGGCAGGTTAATTCGCCGGCCATGACCCGGCAGCACCCATTCGAAAGTATAGTTCTGCAGTGTCGTCATCGAGATCGTTTGAATGCTCCAATCATACCAGCAGGCGGTGCGAAAGGCGCGGAGGTTTTGAGCGTCAATGTTCCAGGCGAGATGATCACCGGTAAAAAGAAAGCTTTCCCGGTATAACAGACAGGCCGAACCTCTGGTATGTCCAGGCACCGGCAGCACCAGCAATTCGTCATCGATTTCAAACGGCTCACCACCGGCGATTTTATGTTCCACGCTACGGGCGCTGGAAACCGCATCCTCAACATGGATAAAGCGCTCACAGCCGAAATGATCAGCAAATTTTTGGTGATCAGCGATATCGTCCCGATGGGTGAGAAACATAATATCAAGGCCGCCCATTTGCTCTATCTGCTTAACCAAAGCACCGGCAAAGCGAGGCGAATCCACCATCACATTGCCTGCCTCGCGTTGAATGAAATAACTGGTGGCGCCAAAACTGCTTTCAGAATGATAGCCGCAATGGAACACATTTTCAGAGATCAGATCGGGAAAACGCAGTTCGTTATCGATACTGGTTTTTTGTTCAGTACCAATCGCGCCCACGGGACACGATATCAGCGCTTTTTGGGCCTGGCGGATTGCTGCCGGAGAACTTGGTTGGCGCTGCACGAAAGAAAAACTCGCTGCCCCGCTAAAACTTTCCGGTGCTAGCCAGTTGCAGGTCGAGCAATCGATGCAGGTCCGATCAACAAAAAAATTTCCTTCAACATTTTCCGCCAGCCGAAGGGAGGATTTAGCCACCGCATTTAGCCCCCACACTTGGCCCGGGCAATCATCGGAAACTGTTTGGACCGGCGGGCAAAATAACAGGCGTTCTTACCTGACCGGCGGTCGCCAATCGCCCGGCATATGGTCTCATTGTCAGCTTCATTGAGGGTGACGCCGGCAATCTTACCTTTAGCGTTGAAGGCAAATTCTAGCTCCCATAACTCGGTGGAAGAATCGAACTGGGCGAGGGTTGTGCGGTGGCGGCCCTTGAGGCCATCACCGCGGCTAAAACAGCCAAAATGCGAGACCGGTAAAGTCAGCAATTGCTCCATGGTCGCCGCTTGATCAGCCGATTCGAGTATCCGGCCGCTGGCATTTTGCTTAACGTTTTCGCCAAACAACCAGAAACCGGCGCGATCCAGCAGGCTGGATTTTTCAGCAATCAAGGAACCGAGTTTTGCCTTGGCAATTTCTGCGTCACCCCGGCGCAACATATTGACAAGTGTTGCCAGGGAAGAATTCATTTTGGCGGTCTTAGGTGTGGATTGCCGGGTGTTGGCCTTGGTCGGCAATTCCAGCCCAAGGTTGTTCAACGCTGAGGACTGGGCCTCATTCAGACAGTCTGTTTGATAGTCAATATTCTTGGCGAACCACGCATGGCGATGGATTAACGTCCACAATATTAGCGATGTATCAGTAACACCCAGGCCGGCGACCTCTGCCATGGCCGAACTTAGATCACGACAGGTATCGACAAATCCTTCACCTTCATTCAACCAAAAACTAACGTGCAATTCTTCGGTTTTGGGCCCGAGCCGCTTCAATAACCGATCAATCTCACCGGTTTTCACGGTAACGGAATTATCGGAAGTCCGGCTGACAAACCGTGCCGATAGCAGATCCGGCATAAGTTCGATGGCGACGGCAGGGTCATTTTTTAAGCTGATTTTCCGGCCCCATAAATTTTTCTGTTCCGGTCCGATATGGAGTTGCATCAAATTGTCATAAAACTTGGCGCGATGCCGTTTGAAAAGTGCTGCCAATTTTCGGCTGTCGTTGTCCCATTTTGCGGCAAGCACAGGGGACCACAAAGCTATTTCTTCAGACCAGCGCTGAGTGGTGGTGAGAATAAATTGAAGATCCTTCACCGATATTTCCTGATCCAGATAGTGAATGTCGAGGGCGATGTCGGCGGCCCCGCCTGATGTGGTTTTAGCGTGAGACAGGACTCGGCCGTTGGCGCTATATAATTGATCGAAAACGGCATTTTTCGGATCTGCTAATTTTAATATAAGAATTGGTGTTGCCGGCATCGCGTTTTGTGCCGCAACAATTTGCCCTGTCACAACAATTAGAGATACCGGCCGATTGTAAAATCCGCTT
>CEQE01123913.1_pt1 | contig 14068 bp, 16 predicted proteins | sample 356201 | NCBI WGS metagenome assembly CEQE01 (sample SAMEA2619970, study PRJEB7988) | marine metagenome | biome: marine biome (ENVO:00000447); feature: mesopelagic zone (ENVO:00000213) & marine oxygen minimum zone (ENVO:01000065); material: "saline water (ENVO:00002010), including plankton...
CAACCGGCTGCCCTTCGCGCAACTCGTAATCCCATTTAACGTATTCACGCAGCATGCCGCCTTGGTCAAAGTTCTCCTGGCCCCAATGGATACCGATATTGCGGGAGCCAATGTCGCCGCTCTCAGTCAACGGCGTGCGCCCCGCCATCACCAGGACCGGCACGTTGTCCCGGGACGCATTCATCACGCCGCAGATGGTGTTGGCGGTACCGACGGTGACATGAACCATCACCCCGGCAGGCTTGCCGGATAAGCGGTAATACCCTTCAGCCATCGCCATCGCGACATTTTCATGGGGCACGGTGATAAAGTTGGGAATTTTTTCGCCGGCTTGCGACGCCGCGACCAGGGCTTCGATGATCGGCGCGAAATCGGTGCCGCCATTGGCAAAGACATACTCAATGCCGTTATCCATCAGGGCGGAGAGAAAAACCTCCGCCACCGACTTTTGTTCTGTACCAGCTTCTACTGCTTTATCCATGATCGAATGCCTCGCCTTCAATCCTAATTAGTGATTTTTAAGGATTTTAGCTGGAAATGCCGGATCGTCCAGGGCATAGAATATGGCGGAACTAATAATTTGAACGTTGGATTTTGATTTGCCCCTGGAACCAGTTCACCGGCCACGTCCCGGATTTAGAAAAATACTTGCTGATTTTGAGCTCATCCATCTCAGCAATGCTGTCATCGCCTTTCTGTTTGCGGCGTCCGCGCCGATTGCCATTGTCTTAGCAGTCGGCACCTCAGGCGGGCTCACCGAGGCAGAAATGGCCTCCTGGATATTCGGCGGCATTGCGCTCAACGGACTGCTCGGCATTGTAATTTCCGTCATTTACCGCCAGCCTCTGGCTTTTTTCTGGACCATTTCCGGTTCCGTATTGGTCGGACCGGCGCTGCAGCATTCGAGCTTCCCGGAGGTTATCGGCGCCTTCTTAGGCACTGGCCTGTTGTTGCTCGTGCTGGGGCTCAGCGGGTGGATAAAGCGCATTATGGCGGTAATGCCGATGCCCATTGTGATGGCTATGGTCGCCGGGGTGTTTCTTGAATTTGGCTTAGATTGGATTAAGGCCTTAGGCAGTGATCCGTGGGTTGCCGGATCAATGACGGCGGCGTTTATCTTGCTCTCGTTGAACGCCAACATTGCCAAGCGATTTCCGCCGATGATCGGCGTGCTGGTGGTCGGCATAATCGCCGTTGCACTGGCCGGTACATTTAATCCCGATACCAAATTAGAATACAGCCTGATCACGCCCACCATTATCCGGCCTAAGTTTTCGTGGGCGACCATGGTCGAGCTCGTGGTCCCGATAGCCGTAACCGTGCTGGCGGCGCAAAATGCGCAAGGCATCGTGATCCTCCGCAATGTCGGCCATAATCCGCCAACCAATCTGATCACCGCGGCGTGCGGCGGCGCGTCGATCATTACCGCTATTTTCGGCACTGTCTCGACCTGCCTGACGGGCCCGGTCAATGCGATATTGTCGAGCGGCGGCAAATTGGAACAGCAATATATCGCCGCCGTTATTATCGGCATTTTTGCCATCCTGTTTGGCCTGCATGCGCCGCTCATGACCAAACTGCTGCTGGCCATGCCGGCGACATTTATCGCCACACTTGCCGGATTAGCCTTAATTCGAGTTTTGCAAAGCGCCTTTGTCGTCTCGTTTGGCGGCGGCTTTACCCTCGGCGCGCTGGTGTCGTTTCTGGTGACGCTGGCCGATCAATCACTTTTCAACATCGGCGCCCCCTTCTGGGGCCTCGTCTTCGGCGTGGCAACATCGTGGCTGTTGGAGAAAAAGGATTTCGACGGCGGGAAGACGTAGCCTGGGCGCAATCTCTAAAGTCATACAAAAAGACGGGCCACTTTCTTCTCCTTCCCTCCTTGCGGGGGAAGGTCGGGATGGGGGGACTCTAAATAAATGAAGCCATCCGAAACATACCCCCCTCCTTAATCCTCCCCCGCAAGGAGGGAGGAAATAAAGTGCTGCTTTAAAGACAGAAATCGAACCTGTGAACGTCCGTTTTAAGCACAAATGAGGATACGGGAAAATGAATAGATCAGGAGCCAGTGTAGTCAACAACGATGACCGTGCGATTCTGTATTGGCGAATCTTGTTCGGTCTCAACATTGCCAGTCGCATATTTGCTTCGCGCGATCTTCTCGATCTCGTCTCGATTTTCCGTAAATGCACGGCGAAGCTCAGCATCCGAGATACCTTCGGCGCCCCAATACCTAGTAAGGGCCGTGACGGCCACACGGCATTCAATATACTCACCGTCATTCGATCCGAACCACTTCATAATCCCTTGCTCATCGTCATAGCCGGCGGGCTTGTCATCGAAAATCAGTGCCATGGTGACCTCCAAAATAGCTGGCAACACCATACTACAATTAGAGTTGCCCTTAAAGAGATGCGCCCGCATTTGTCGGAAGAACGGGAGGATTAATAAGACATGTTTTTAATCGCCCGCGGTCAAGTGTTCTTCGATAAATGTCCGCCAGACATCACCAGCCGCGTCGAGAACAAATTCGGCAGGGATCACTCTATCTTTGATGCGGATTTTCCAGCGCTGGGATTTTCTGCCAGTATTATCCCGCAACGTAGAGCTGGTGCTTGTATATACTTCAATATCAGTTGGGTCCTCATCAGTGAACTTGACGCCACCGTGCTTGGTGGCAGTCACGATGATCCGGCAATATCGAAGGACTGGAGCGAACGTTTCGTGATTTTGCACGAACTTGTGCCAGTCGCCTTTCTCAAATTTTTGCGGCCAAATTCCGGCCTCGCGGGCCAGCTGGGCGCGCAATTTACTGTTTTGCTTAATATCCAGCCAAATCCACTCGTGAAGATGCCAAGCTGTCACCGCCGCGTTGAAACAGTGGTACGCAGCCGTCTCATGGTCGTGATCTTCGATTTCGGCGAGCCGGTCGAGCTCCCAATGCAATTTTTTGAGCATGTCGCGCCACGTCTTAATACCGAATGTAGGCAAGTGTCCTGTCATGATCCAATTATTAATATCCAACATGATGCGGCGCAAGCCCAGGCGTCCGATAAGTCGGATGAGTTGAGCGAATAGAAGATTAATTGAAATTTAGGGTGAGCCGGGACATTCCCGCCAAAATTCCCTTTTGAAGTTGGAGTTACGCGAATGGGAAAAAGAATATTATTAGATGAGTTTCACAATTTCTTTGATGGCGCCGAACAGCCCAATTATGGCCATAACCAACGGCGGCGCAAAATCCCAAATCCAGAAATATTTTTGGGTCATCTTTATATCCCGATTGATCGAATGAGACGGGTTCTGGGTGAGGTGATCTCTAGACCAGATGTTGTAGTCAATCCAACAATCTGCACCAAACCGCGCGGCATTATAAGACAGAACCGCCAAAAGAAGTCCCCAAGCCGAAAGCTTGCTGTCGGTGTTAAATTCAAACCCAAGCGGCTGAAATTTTTCGATTTCAACTCCGGGGACGCAAGCCAAAACTATAATGACTCCCGCAGCAATCATTACGTTGCGACCGTGTATTCTGGATCGATCTTGAAGTGGATGGTCACTCATTCCGACAGTCTAGCAAATTATATTCAACCAGTGCACTAACCAGGATTTTGAGCCATGAAATTGACAAAAGCACAACGTCGCGTCCTGCAATTCATAGCCGATTGGAACGATCGTAATGATGGCTACGCTACAATGGTCAGCCTATTCAATTCCCAAAGTTTCAGGTGGAAACAGCGAGGTTTTCTTTTCGTCTTCGACGAACCAACTGCACAAGACCGAAGCTATTCCCTCAGTTTCATCGATGTGTTCGACGGTCATAAGCGGCCCGCCAGATTTCAACCGTACGGTGTCACCAACTTTAATTTGTTCAGCCATTTTCGGCCTCCTCTATTCGTCGAAAGATACTTTGCACCATCTACTATTTAGTACCAAGCCAAAAAGAGATCGAAAAAGGGCCGGTGAAGTCATTGAGCAAATTTGAATGTGCGCAAACGAGGCTGAAATCATGGCAGATAGCGATTTAAAGAAACAAGGTGGTGAATGGTTCAAGCAGTTACGGTTGAAAGCTGGCTTAACACAAGTCGATATTATGAAGGCGTGTGGTTTTGATGGCACAACCTTTGTCTCAAATATCGAAAATGGGCGCAGCCCGATCCCTTCTGGCGTTTCTCCTGCATTGGCTAGGGCGGTCGGCACAAACCCAAAAGAGTTCGCATTAAACTGCCTAAAGTTTTACCGGCCTAATTTATACAAAATGATTAGCGTATAGGAGGCCTAAAAGGAGACAAGTAATGTGGAAAGAATATTTAGAATTGTGGAGAGATTTTATTCCTCAGCTAATTATCGTGTTGACCAGTTTGGCGGCAGGCATTTTCTGGTTTTTGTCCTCACAGGTAGAGATTTCTAACAACCTGGATACCATAGTTGCAGAGCTTCAATGGGCTAGTCAGTTGAGCAGTTATGCAGCTCTCTCGGCGAGTGTAGCGGCTTTCTTCGGAATTATCCGGTTCATCCGTAAATGGCTTTAAGCGCAGTGGCTTTTAACCAGAAAAACAGGAGACGAGCCGTCCCCTCCTATCCAACTTTATTCCGGTTCGACGCGATGGATGTTGTGAGCATTGTTGGCGTCGAGAATCTGGCGGGCCTGATCCTGAATGTTGTTACTTTCGGCGCGGACCCACAGAATAACGCTGCCGGCATCAAGGGCGCGGACAAAGTCTTCAGCTTCGGGCGCCGCCAGGACTTCCTCCAAGACTTCCTTGGCCGCAAGTCCGCTGACAGCGGCGCCAATGACAGTCGCAATCGCGCCGGCAACCGGCCCACCGGCCAGGAATATTCCACCTGATACGGTAAGGGGCCCAAGAATTTTGTATTCGCCGACCAGGGCCGTGACCGTGTCCTGCCAGGTCGAGCCAGAGCTTTCTAAAATATCCAAAGAATCATGCGAACTCAGCAGGCTCAAATCGGATCGTTCAAATCCCGCCGCTAAAAGCTCGGCGACAGCAGTTTCGAGTTCATCTTTTTGGGCAAAGACACCGACGATCTCCGGCACTGTTGTAACGTTCGCCATATCCATTCCTCCTGCACAAGTATTACCTTACCATCATAGCGCAGTTTTAAATATTTCAACATGCCAATTGACTCCAACACCGCTTTCAGCTTAAGCTTTCATCTACCGACCGGCTGGCCGGTTGGTAGATGTGGGAAATTCCGGAAAGGCAGAAAAGGCGTGGACAGACAAACACCCAAAAGCTCCGTCGTTGACCGGTTCGATGAGATTTACCGGGTTACCGTGGCGCTATTTCTTGAGCGCGGCTATGACAATACGCCGTTGTCGCTGATTGCCCAGGAACTTGGGCTGAGTAAAGCCGGCCTCTACCATCATTTTGAGAGCAAGGAACAATTGCTCTTCCAAATCCACAAATACTCGATCGAAGCCACCCTGATACCGGTGATTGAGCGCGCCGAAGGCGAACCTGATCCGCTCAAAAGGCTGGAGCAATATATCCGCGAATTTGCCGAAGTTATGGTTCATGACCCGGCGATCCGCGTGCTGATTGAAGAATCAAAAAGGCTGTCACCGGAAAACCTCAAGGTTATCCACGCGGCCTGGCGCCGGGGTTTCGAGTTAATGCGCTCAACGATTGCCGAATTGCAGGCATCAGGGATGGGCAAAAACAATTTGAACCCGACGATTGCCGCTTTTGCCGCGATTGGTATGTGCAGCTCGACACCCTATTGGTTTAGCCATGAAGGGTCCGAGATGATCAGTGATGTGGGCAAACATTTTGCCGAGATTTTTTGCCAAGGCGCGCTAAACGATCCGCTGGCGGACAAGGACTAAAAGTAAAATTTAGGGAGGGATGAAATATGGTTGTTTTTTACCGGCGCATGCCGCGTTTTGAGTATTTGAAACCGCAAAGATTCGAGGACGTGCTGGAACTATTGGCCGACGGCACGCCCAATCGCTACCGGGTTTTCGCCGGCGGCACCGATCTCATGGATCAACTCAAGCAAAGAAAAATCGATGTGCCGGAAACGGTGATTGATCTGAAAGGCCTCGCCGAGCTCGACTTTATCGATTTCGACAAGTCTTCGGGATTGCGCATCGGTGCTTTAACGACCGTGACCGATGTCGCCAATTCCCCCGAAATCGATCAGCACTACTCTGCCCTCGCCCAGGGTGCTCGCGAGATCGCCTCCATTCAAATTCAAAACCGGGCGACGATCACCGGCAATATCTGCAACGCTGTCTCGTCGGCTGATTCGGCACCTCCCCTATTGGCACTGGGAGCAGAAGTTGTCTGTGCTACTGGAAAAGGCGAGCGATCCATCAAGATCGAAGACTTCTTCACCGGTCCCGGTGAAACTGTGTTGCAGCCGGATGAACTGGTGAAAGAGATCAAACTGCCGCCACCCACCAAGGGCAGCAATAGCGTGTATCTCAAATTGGCGCCACGGGGCCGCATGGATCTGGCCTGGATCGGGGTCGCGGTCTGGGCAGAAATCTCGGCTGGTAAATTTACCGAGGTTCGCATTGGCCTGGGCGCTGCGGCGCCGACACCGATCCGCACACCTAAAGCCGAAGCAGCGTTGCGCGGAGCCGAAGTCAGTCAGAAAAATATTGAAGCCGCCGCAGCACTTGCATCCGGCGAGGCCAAGCCACGGGAAAACAGTTTCCGGGCGGGTGGCGAATACCGTCACATGATGGTCGAGGTGCTGGTCAAACGCGCCCTCACTCAGCTGGCCGGATAAGGGAGAAAAACGATGGATAAAATAACTTGCAATTTTGTTGTTAACGGCAGCGCCGAAGAAGTCTCCTTCCCGCCCAACCGCACCCTTCTGCATATGCTGCGCGAAGACCTTTTGTTTCACGGTGTCCGCGAAGGCTGCAGCCATGGTGAATGCGGTTCCTGCAACGTTATTCTCGACGGTAAGCTGGTCAATGCCTGCCTGATCCTGGCGGCCGAGGCCGATGGGTTGGAAATCCTGACCGTCGAAGGCATGGCCGACGGTGAAGACCTGCATCCGATCCAACAAGCCTTCGTTGATGAAAGCGGTATGCAATGCGGCGCCTGCACGACGGGCATGATCCTCTCGACCAAAAATCTGCTGGATGCCAATCCTGACCCGAGCCGGGAAGAGATCAAGGATGCGCTGGCTGGCAATTTCTGCCGCTGCACGGGCTATGCGAAAATATTCGAATCCGTCGAAGCTGCCGCCGAGACCATGAAGGGGGGCCAGCAATGAGCGATCAACCCGCAAAAATCGGCGACAATTGGCCGAACCTGATCGGCAAACGCCTGCCCCGTGTTGACGCGGTCGAAAAGGTCAATGGTGACGCTAAATATGCCGGTGACTTTAATATGGCCGGTCAACTCTGGATGAAAATCCTGCGCAGCCCCCACGCCCACGCCAAAATCATCAGCATCGATGCCAGCAAGGCGCTCGATATGCCGGGCGTCAAAGCAGTGGTAACGGCTGAAGATTTCAAAGGCTGGTCCTGGGGCTGGGGTCCACAGACCCGTGACGAGACACCTTTGGCCGAGGGCAAGGTCCGCTATTTCGCCGAAGCTGTGGCAGCGGTCGCTGCCGAAGATGAAGAAACCGCCGAGGAAGCCTGCGCCCTGATCGACGTCGTTTATGAAGAACTGCCGGGCATCTTCGATGCCGAAGAAGCGATGCAGGATGGCGCGCCGCAGGTGCACGACTATGTCGAAAATAATCAAAGCTGGGATTTCCATATGGATTACGGCGATGTCGAAAAAGGTTTCGCCGAAGCTGATTTGGTGCGGGAAGACCGGTTCGAGACCGGCCGCACCCTGACTGGTTTTCTCGAACCACCGGCCGCCGTCGCGCAATATGATACCGCCGGCATCACTATTTATGCGGCCAAGCAAAGCCCGTATTTTATCTATCGCCAATTGGCGTCCTGTTTCAAGCTGCCCTTAAGCAAAGTCCGGGTGATCCAGCCCTATGTCGGGGGCGGTTTCGGCGGCACCAAAAACGATTCAACCGCCGGTGATTTTTGCGCTGTCATGCTGGCCAAGAAAACCAAGCGGCCGGTTAAATTCGTTTACAACATGGAAGAGGTGCTGACGACCTGCCGCCGCCGCCACAATATGATTGTCGATTGCAAAATGGGCATGAAAAAAGACGGCACCATCACGGCGGTGCAGACCAAAGTGATCGCTGACGGCGGTGCTTATACAGCGATCGGGCCACTGACCATGTATCTCACCGGTATCATGACGACGCTGCCCTACAAGCTCGATAACTACAAACATGATGCCTATCGCATTTTCACCAATCATCCGGTGAGCGCTGCGATGCGCGGCCATGGCGTCACTCATACCCGGTTTGCCGCTGAAATCCAGATGGAGAAAATGGCCGACGAATTGGGCATCGATCCGGTCGAGGTGCGGATGAAAAACGCCATCGAAGCGCCGCATGAGACAATTAACGGCATTACGGTCGATACTTGTGGGTTGAAAGAAGGGTTGGAGATCGTTTCCTCTTCAACTGCCTGGAAAGATAAGGATAAAAACAAGAAAGACGGTCCGGTGGTCCGGGGCGTTGGCATATCCGGCACCTCTCATTTGGGTGGCGCCCGCCAACGGGGTCACCAGTCTTGCGCTGCCATTGTGCGCTTATGTGAAGACGGCACGGTCAATTACCTCACCGGCGCCAGTGATGCCGGCCAGGGATCGGATACGGTCTTGGTCCAACTGGTCGCCGAAGAGCTTGGCCTGACGATGGAAGACGTCACTATCCAGCGGGTCGATACGGCGGTGACGCCGGTTGATAACGGCAGCTATGGCAGCCGGGTAACGATATTGGCTGGCCAGGCAGCGCAAAAAGCTGCTCAGGAAGTCAAACGCCAATTGGCTGAAGCCGCCGCCAAAGTGTGGCAGGTCGATGCTGAGAAAATCCTGTTTAATGACCGCACGGTCTTTGTTGATGGCGATCCCGATAAATCCATGCCGTTCAGAAAACTCACCCAGATCGCGTGTTATTCCGAATCCGGCGCTGTCATCATGGGTAAAGGCTATTCCGAATACGGTATCGAAAAAATGGATTTTGAAAAAGGCTACGGCAATCCGGGGGTAAATTACAGTTTCACCTCACAACTTTCCGCCGTCGATGTCGATCTCGAAACCGGCATGGTCAAAGCCAAAGACTTTCTCATCGCCCATGATTGCGGCCGCCCCCTGCATCCGGTGAATGTCGAGGCACAGACCCAGGGTGCGGCCTCGCAAGGCTTGGGCCAGGCGCTCTACGAAAATTTCAAAATGCATGAAGGCCGCACCATGAACTCGACGATGGTCAATTACATGATGCCGCTGTCAACCGAACATCCGGATTTCGAGCTGCACGATATTATTACCGATGATCCGCATGGCCCTTTCGGCGCAAAAGAGGCGTCTGAAGGCTCAATCATCTCAACCCCACCGTCGATCGTCAGTGCGATCCACGATGCCACCGGTATCTGGTTCACCAAGCTGCCGGTAACGCCGGAAAAAATTGTGCTGGCGCTCAAAGAGAAGAAAGAACGCGAGAACGCCCAGAAGAAGGAAAGTGAATAATGGAATATCCCTTTGACGACGATCAAAAGACTTTTAAAGAGCATCTGTCCCGCTGGGTCGATGAACGGCTGATCCCTCGCGCCGAGGAGCTAGATGAAAGCGGCGATTTTGCCAGGGATTTGTTTAAGGAGCTCGGCGAGCTAGGTTATCTCGGTATCAAATACCCGGAAGAATATGGCGGCGCTGGATTGGACCAGCGCTATGTCTATTACACTATGCTGTGTGAGGAACTGGCGCGAGGCTCGATGGGCTTTGCCGCCACCGTCGCCATGCATGGCTCGGCGGCTTCACACATGTTGTTCGAGGATGGCACTGAGGAACAAAAGCAAAAATACCTGGTGCCGGCGCTCAAAGGCGACATGGTCTGCGCCTTTGCCATCACCGAGCCCCAAGCCGGCTCCGATGCTGCCGCCATTCGTACCCGCGCCGAACGCACTGATGATGGCTGGGTTATCAATGGCAATAAAATATTCACCTCAAACAGTGTTTATGCCGACTTTATCACCGTGGTTGCCAAAGTCGACGGCGTGGCGGGCGCTCAGGGCATGGCGTTATTTTTAGTCGACACCAAAACCCCCGGCTTTAGTGTCGGCCGCCAAATTGAAAAATTCACCACCCATTGCTCAGATACTGCAGAGCTGTTTTTCGAAGATATGAAGCTGCCCCTTGACTGCCGTTTGGGTGGTGAAGAGAGCGATTTTAAAAGCGCCTACCGGATGCTGACCGTGGATCGAGTCATTACCGCCGCAATTGCGCTCGGCAACGCCAAAGCAGCCTACACTGCTGCCTTGGAATATGCTCAAGAACGCGAGCAGTTCGGTCAAACCATCGGCAGCTTCCAAGCGGTGCAGTTTAAACTGGTCGATATGCTGGCAACCCTCGAGCAAGCGCATCTTTACACTTATCATTGCGCCGCCATGGCGGACCGGGGCGAAGACGTCACCAAGGAGGCGGCGATTGCCAAAATTGTCGCCGGTGATGGCGGCAATGAAATATGCCAGAAAGCGCTTAATATATTTGGTGGCTATGGGCTGACGATGGAATATCCCGTCCAACGCTATCTCCGCGATTCATACTTCCCGCTGATTGGCGGCGGCACCAGCGACATCATGCGCCTTATCGCGTCACGGAAAATGGGGTTGTAGGTAAAACCGGTTAATACTAGTTCCGCACCCAGAAGTGGCCCACTTTAATCACTCGGTAAGGAAAACCAGCATATTCTACACCCAAAAGCGGATATTAATGTCATCGGTGCAAAGAGACCGACAATGGCTAAATACTGGGAAATGGTAGATGTAATAGTACCGCTTGTTACCTCAGATTGTTAATTCTAAGTTGATGGATTTTGCTTAATATGCCATCGTAAATTGAGTTATTTGATTTAGGGTTTGAATTTAAACCACTTGAATAAAACCGTTGTAGTGAGTTTCATTTAACCATGAAAGAATTTTAGATTTGTCAGTTGCCTATAATTTTTCTGAAATTACTTTATTTATCGTTGAGGAAAATCCGTTCCTCCGTGAAATGCTGTCGGACCTGTTAAAGCAATTTAAACCCAAAAGAATCTACACCGAATCCAAATGTGATATCGCCGTGGAGCGCATAGCTGAAATTATGCCGGATATCATATTTGCCAGTTGGACTCCCATGTCCGATATTATTCATCTCTTCAAAAATATCAGACACAGTCCAAATGAAAATCTGAGCGAAATACCGATTATTGCCATCACTTCATATACTGAAAAGAAATACGTGATTGCGGCGCGAGATTTAGGTATGAGCGAATATCTCGCTTTGCCGTTATCCGCAAAATCGATATATGCCCGCATCTGCAAGCTCATCGAGAATCCCAGACAATTTGTCCGGTCAGAAAACTATTGCGGCCCCGACCGGCGCGTTAAAAAAATCGTCTTCCCAGGTGAAGACCGCCGCAAACAAAGCGAAGAATCAGAAAAATCAGAGGACGGGGAGTAAAGCAGCTCCCGGCTTAAATTTCCGAGCCACTCCACCTAATTTGTCCAGATTCCCGTCAAATTATGCCACTTATACGATTTTTCATTGAAAATTAATATTCTAATCAATATATTACGGTTAATACGTATTAGCCAACGTGTATATACGTATATTTAGCTAGGAATCGTAACCGAGGGGCAAGTACAGATACTCTGGTAAATAAGGGGATTAACATAATGTCCATACCATTAGACCTAAAGTCTGACATCGAGAGAACCTGTCTTGAGCTAAATTCTATCGACCAAAAAATTTCACAGACCATGAAGATGGAGACCCTATCAAAATATTTAACAATATTTCTGGTCTTCGTTTCGGTTATTTATTTTTTTAACCCTGATCAAATTTTTTCCGACACCAGACCAACGACGAACATTGCCTTTGTTATTCTTGCAATTGGATCGGGGCTACTTTGGTTGGAGAGAGGGAACACAACCAAATCTTTCCTGACTGATTCATTCAGGCTTGAAGATAAATATTTGGAACATGGATTTATAGTCAACGAAAACGGTTCAACAATTTACTGGACGGATCAGAAAGGTGAGCTTGTCCAAGCCTTTGATCCTTTCGATCCCCAAAGTTATACTGACCAGCAAATGGAAAATATTGACGGCCATGATTCCGACGCCGAAAATAATCAGGAATGGGGTGTCGATATCTCAAATTCTAAATCTGTCAGTGAGCTCGTTGAACGTGGCACCGAGCGACGCAGAGAGCGGCTGAAAGCCTATCAAAGCATCAACCGCCGCCAGCGGCCTTACGGACGGCGCGAAAACGACAATCCCAACCGATCAGTTTGGTAACAATGTCCACGTAGGGTCATTAAGACGATGGCAGGCTAATATCAAAGTCCAATGGAATGTCTAGTCGTATTTTAACTTCTTCCATCGTACGGCAAGCATAGCGTTCAACATTATTGTTATGTGACATTCTCTGACTGAGAATTGCTTGGTGGATAATTTTGTACTGTCCACCCCCTTTGTGGATCCAGGCCAATTTACAATCACTAACTTTTTTCCAATAATCTTGCACTTGTTGCGGCAGTGGCCGATGGAAATAGCTAAAATCCCATTCCGGAGGAAGAATTGCTTCCCTGGTGTCACGAATTAGATTCATGCCTACCCGATATTCAGGATCGGCGAACATGTCACTGAATTGTTTTAACGCTTCATCGGCTTCCATTTTTCCATAATGAAAAAAATACACCACGTTAATTTCCGGGAAGATACGAGAATGGTAAGGCATGGTGATCAGAATAATCAATTTCCACATTAAACCAACATGAAAATATTGATGTCCGCTCAAGGTCATTAGCGAAATCTTTGAACCGGTCTAATTAACGTCAGCATTGAGATGTTAAGCTGCCCTAGAATCCTTTAACAGTTTCCGCGATCAGTTCGTCAACGACGGCGTGGAAAGCCTTTTGCTCGTCGCCCGAAGCGGCTTTGATTTTTTCAAACGTCGCTAACTGCCGGTGCGCGCTGGTACCGGCCGCGATAATACGACGGGCATGATGAACTTCCTCGACGCAATCCAGTGCTTCAGCATCCTCTTGGATAAGCTCGATAAGCTCTTCCAGCAATTCATCAAAAGGCACGACCGCGCCTTTGCCAAAATCGACCATGCCTTCATCGATACCGTAACGCTGCGCCCGCCAGCGGTTTTCACTGATCAGCATATTGGTATAGGTGCGCCATTTTTGATTGCCCCGCCGCAACCGGTAAAGCAGGCGGATGATACAAACATAGATTGCCGCAATGCAAACTGCGTCATCAATCCGGGTGCAGACATCGGTAACGCGCATTTCGAGCGTCGGAAAGGTGGCGCTGGGCCGGACATCCCACCACAGCATCGTAGCATCCTCAATCAACCCGGCTTCGATCAGCACGGCGACGTGACGGCTGTATTCACCGTAAGATTCAAAGCGTTCCGGCAGGCCCGAACGCGGCAATTCATCAAATACACAGAGACGGTAGGATTTAAGCCCGGTAAGTTCGCCCCGCCAAAACGGTGACGAGGTTGAGAGCGCCAGGAGATGCGGCAGAAAATAAGCGATTTGGCTCATCATTTCGATCCGCATTTCATTATCTTCGACACCGACGTGCACATGCATGCCGCTGATCAAAAGCCGTCGCGCCACCGCCTGCATATTTTCCGCTAAAAAATTATAGCGCGCCTTATCCGTATGGTATTGGGTCTCCCAGGTGGCGAAAGGATGGGTCGAGGCAGCAATCGGCGCCAAATCATATTCGCCCATAACTTCGGCAATGGTGGAGCGCAATTCGACCAACTCTTGGCGGATATCCTTGATCGTGCCGCAGACGCTGGTCGCCACTTCAATCTGGGATTTCATGAATTCCGGTTTCACCAGGCCTTTGAGGCGATCACTGCATTTGATAAAGGCTTCATCCGGCGGCTCGGCGAGATCGCGGGTAACCGGATCAACGATTAGATATTCCTCTTCGACCCCA
>CEQE01075348.1_pt1 | contig 14039 bp, 14 predicted proteins | sample 356201 | NCBI WGS metagenome assembly CEQE01 (sample SAMEA2619970, study PRJEB7988) | marine metagenome | biome: marine biome (ENVO:00000447); feature: mesopelagic zone (ENVO:00000213) & marine oxygen minimum zone (ENVO:01000065); material: "saline water (ENVO:00002010), including plankton...
TTTTGGCCTGCTGTTATCAACGGTGACATTGGAAACCAGCACGGGTGAGCCGCGTTTTGCCGGTGATATTATATATTTATGGGAAGGCGTCCCATTGCTTCCGGTTATCTTGGGAATATTCGCAATCCCAGAGGTCATCGACCTCGCACGACGACAGTCCTCGATATCAAAGACTTCCTACGACACTCGTGTTTCAGGCTTGTGGTGGGGTTTAAGAGACTGCCTGGAAAACTGGTGGCTAATAATTAAAGCTTCAACCTTGGGTACGATTGCCGGATTTATTCCGGGTCTCGGCGGCCAAGTAGCCGAATGGATGGCTTATGGCACAGCAGTGGCTTCAGATGAGAATCCGAAATCCTTTGGCAAAGGCAACATTCGTGGTGTTATCGCCCCTGAAGCTGGAACGGCAGCGCAAAAACCTGGCGCGCTCATCCCGACCATAACTTTCGGCATACCGGGCAATGGCGGCATGGCAATCCTGTTGGGCGTTTTCATGATCTTAGGATTACGGCCCGGACCGGAAATGGTAACGACCAAGCTGGATGCAACGATGATGATGGTTTGGGTCATCGTTGTTGCCAATATAATAGCCGCCATTCTCGCTTTGTTTTTGCAAAAATGGCTAATCTTATTGTGTTATTTGCGCTCAACTATAATGGTTCCTTTGGTGCTGGGAACCATGCTGGTTGGTGCGACGATGGCCAATCAGTCCTTTGGTGACGTTGTTTTATTCTTCTTATTTGGCGTCTTCGGCTACGTGTTTAAACACGCGGATTGGCCACGGGTTCCCTTAATTATGGGTTTGATAATGGGGAAGCTGGCAGAGCAATATTTATTCCTTTCAACTAATTTGCACGGTTTTAAATGGCTTACGGACCGGCCAATCGTCTGGGTCATCGGGGCAGTTACCATAGCCGTCGTGGTGGTTCCGGCGATCAAGAGATATCGCAAAGCCAATTTAGCAGATGACGGCCAGCCGGCAAATCAGTCGGTATCAGGGGAGGATGATTGATGACTATATCGCAACTTGTCGATCTCCTCTTGACCCTGTTCTTCGGCCTAGTCGGTCTGGCTGCAATTATCATGGTCGGAGATTTTCCATTCCGTGATCAATTGTTTCCAGTAGTCGCTAGCATACTCATTATAATATTTACGATTGGTTCGGGCGTGACGATCATTCGTAACATGCGCCTGGGATTAGATAACGATGGAGATCAGGAAAGTATCAGACCCAGTGAGGGCCGGGCAGGTGATGGTATCCACGGCGTTCAACAGGATTTTAAAACTGTTCGACGAATTATTGGCTTAATTACGTTGCTTGTCCTGTTAGTTTTCCTCATCGGCCACATGATCGCCATCCCTGTTTTCATTTTTCTTTATATGAAATTAAACCGGGAGCCGCTTTGGATTTGTCTAGTTAGCGCAGGTGGATTTTATGCTTTCACCCGGGCAGTTTTAATCGAAACGATGAACGTTGCCTTCCCCGTACCCTATCTTTTCGATTGGTTGGGATTATGACCGACAAGTAAGACACCGCGAATTAGCACAAGCCCCATTTTACCAACTATTCAAAACAGAATTTTTTAGAATTAATTTTAATAGCTAAGAACAGGAAAGCCCCAATGTCTAAGATAAATGATACTAGAGATGATCTGATGACCGCAGGCGTGTTTTTTAAAAACACCGGCCATCATATTGCCTCCTGGCGGCATCCCAAGGCGCAACCGGATGCCGGTATCAACCTTCAGCATTACATTGATTGTGCGCAAAAATGTGAGAAGGCCGGGCTTGATTTTATTTTCTTCGCCGACTCGGTAGCCGTGCGCGACACCCCGCGTGAACTCCTCAGTCAGGTGTCTCAATTCACCGCCTATTTCGAACCGATCACCCTGTTGTCTGCCCTATCGATGGCAACCGAACGTTTGGGATTGGTATGCACGGCAACGACAAGTTTTAGTGAACCCTATAACATCGCCCGCATGTATGCCTCGCTTGATCACATCAGCAAGGGTCGTATCGGCTGGAATGTTGTGACCTCGGGACTGGGTGATGTTGAAGCGCAAAATTATGGTCTTACGACGCATTATGAACATGATGAGCGCTATGACCGGGCCCAGGAGTTTGTCGAATGTGTGCTTGGCCTGATGGATAGTTGGGAAGATGATGCTTTTCTTTATGACAGAGATGCCGGTCGCTTTTTCGATCCTGAGAAATTGCATGAGCTCAATCACGATGGCAAATTCTTTAAGTCCCGTGGCCCCTTAAATGTCCCACGTTCGCCGCAAGGCTATCCGGTGATCTTTCAAGCTGGCACATCGAACGCCGGGCGGGAATCAGCCGCCAGATTTGCCGAAGGTGTATTCTCCGGCTATCTGACGCCGGAATCTTCCGCCGACCATTATGTCGACGTTAAGAAGCGTATGGCCAAATATGGGCGCACCCCTGATCAAATGCGGATATTACCAGGCTGCACGGTATTTTGTGGAACAACCGAAGCCGAAGCCAAGGAAAAAGAGGAATATCTCGCCTCACTGATCAACCCGGATGTCGGCGTGCAATATATCGCCACAATGACAGGGATAGACCTTGAAGGCTGTTCGCCGGATGATGAATTGCCCGACCGCGAAAGTGTCAGAGCTTCTGAAGGTACCAGAGATAATATCATCGCCCAGGCACGCGAGGAAAAAATGACCATTCGCCAGCTTTATATGCGGCTCGCCGGTTCGCACGGCAAGATGACAATGCGCGGCACACCGTCACAGATTGCTGATCAGATGCAAGACTGGTTCAGCAATTATAGCTGCGACGGGTTTATCTTTCAGCCGTCCTATATGCCGGGGGATCTGGATGACATTGTCGAATTGGTTATCCCTGAATTACAAAACCGAGGATTGTTTGCTGAGGAAAGTAAAGGAACGACCTTGCGCGAGCATCTTGGGCTGGAGCGGCCTGCCAACCGCTATGTGGCGGCGACATAAAATAACGCTGGGTTACCCCCAAGCGACAAAAAGCGGCGGGTGCTTAACCTCCGAGACATACATTGCTTCTTCAGGACAGTCTTGTTGGCAAAAATAACAGCTCATGCAGTCATCAGGATACTGAATGACCGCTTTTTCATTTTCTTCATCCATTCTGATAACGTCCACCATGCAGCTATCCACGCAAATACCACAGCCATTGCATAAAACGGGATCTATGTTCTCAAGACTCATTTTGAATAATTCCTATAAATTTTTTACTCACCTGGAAACCTGATCGGGTACCTTTCTTCGTAGGGTATCGTTTGGTCTGGCCACCATTTTTCCGGAATGGGTTCTTTGGAGAGTGTCATCTCACCGTCTTCCTCTTTAATTTTCACCCATGCCAACCATTCGTTATCATCCCTCAACGGATAGTCCTCGCGGTAATGAGTTCCTCGGCTTTCTTTTCTAAACAGCGAGGCGCGTAATTTCATTTCAGCGCTCAGCACCATATTTTTCGTCTCATGCGCCAACCTTAGTTCATGCGCATCTCGAGCGGAAAGCTTAGGGACGACCCGATCGCGCATAAACTCAATCTGCGTAAGTGCGGATTGCATCCGCTCTTCGCTTTTCACATACAAAATCCAATAGGGCATCATGGTGTTTTGCAAAGCCTGCGTGACCCAGCTCGGCGAAAACCCGCCGGGCCGATCAATCGGCGCTGAAAGTTCTTTTTTCGCCCGCGTGATTTCTTCTTCATCCAACACCGGAGATTTTTTCTGCAAAGCATACTCTGCTGCGGCAATTCCAGCTCTGGTTCCTGTGGAAGAACAATACGCAGTTGAGAATCCGATATTGGGATAGCGGGCGCCAACCGTCCTGGCACCCAAGCTGTCACCGGCAGCATAGAGTCCCGGTATTTTAGTTTCGCATTTGGTACTAGTGGGCCATATGCCTTCCGTATTATGAACTGACATTCCCAACGAACTGCCGAGCACCATCCGGACCTTGCCGTCTTTCTCAGCTTCAAGGTCGAGCGGATTTCTCGGTTGTCCTTCCGGACCGGCAACAAGATTGTGGTAGGCAGCTTCGCCACTACCAAATTGCCAGTAGATCGGTGCCCGGCCAGCATCCGCTTCAAATACATCCTCAATCCAAAGTGTTACCGTTTTACCATCTGAAATCTGATCACCTTCGGCATTCACTTTTTTAGGTAACCCGCCATAGTCATCTTTTTTGGATAGGGAGATATCTTTATTTGGGCTCCACTGCCAGGCGGGAAACTCGGCCCGGGACGGATGGCAATCGTTCCATTCTTTGCCGGTTATTTCGGCGCCGACTCGATAGGCCATCGCCTCACCATCACCGGTGATCACATGCAGAGGTGTACCGTTCGGTTTAAAAGCGGCAGAACCTGCCGTCATAATTGTTGCTTTTGCTTTGACGATAATTATTTCCTGGTCGTCGATGGTAAAGCCGATCGCTCCGGCGAGTTCATCATCCTGCTTGAGAAGATCGGTAACCATCACCCGGTCGACAATGTTCACACCAGTTTTCAAGGCTTGCGTTCGATAAATTTTTGCATGTTGTCTTTGATACATTCTGATCGACTGCATCGGGTACTTGGCCATTTCTTCCGGTTCCCGGGGTGGCCACCAGACATATTCGTCGTCGTCATATTTGTAAAACTTCACACCCCAATCGACCATATCCTGCCAGCGGGCATAGGAATCTTTGAAGGTGAGCTCGGTCCATTCAGGGTTATTCATGTACTCGCCAACATGGCTTACCTGGTTCATCCAGCCTTCAAGATCATGTCCAAACTCTGGACTGAAAACGCCAAAATGCTTGGCAAAGGGTGTCTCCCCGGAATTGCCGACATACCCTTTATCCAAGAGCGTTACCTCTGCTCCCTGTTCTTTGGCTTTGATCGCCGCAAAACAACCAGCGATACCGCCGCCAATCACCAAAACATCGGTTTCAATCACACGTTCTTGCGACATTTAAATTCCTTTGGCTTTACGGCTTACACATTTTAAGAAATTGATACGGGATAGGTGATATTGATTCCCCGCTCCGGGCAATCCATCCAACAGATGCCACAAAACCAACATTCTTCTTCATAAGATACTTTTGGTTTTTTGGTTTCTTCGTTCCAAGTAAAAACATCCTGGGGGCACACATTGTAGCAAATTTTGCAGCCATCACAGGTGGCCATATCTATCTTTATATACATTTCAATTATTTCTCCAAAATCCGATACCAGCTAGCTGGCAGCATCCGCCGTCTGTAACTCTGCCTTCTCTTCCTCCGCGTCTTTTAGATACTCGGGTTTCAAAGGTATCGGCTCCCTCAATTCAATAATTTCTTTGCCGTTTTCGATTCTCTGAGAGAAAAATTTTCCGTCCATGTCCTTGTCAATTTCGGGATAATCCGATCTGAAATAATTGCCTCTGGTTTCCTTGCGCTCAATGCAGGCTTTGATATGAACCTCGGCCAAATCCAGCAAATTACGGCATTCCAGGTAACCGGTTATGTGATGTGGGGATTCGGCTGATAGTTTGCCCAGCCAATCTTTGAGACTGCCGAGTCTTCTCAGACCTTCCCGCAATTTTCCTTCGGACTTGAACATGCCAACATAGCGTTCACAGATATCGCGGATCGCCGATTCCAATTCGAGAGGTTCGACACCTTCTTCAACGGCCAGCGGTGCCAAGGCAATTTGCTTATGCTCCTCGACTTGTGAAATATCTATTTCCGGCTCGTCCATATCTTTCAGAATTTCAGGCAAATCTTCAGCCAAGAGCAATCCACCCGTGGCGGCCCCGGCTACACCGCTGGTGCCGCCGGCAGAACCATCGCCAAAAGCGTACAATCCTTCGATCGGCTCATTTCCCCGTAAAACCCGAAAATTTTCGTCGATATAGATACCGCTAACACGGTAAAAGCCGGTGGGTGACAGATCCTGAAGCTCGTATCGATGAGTTTTAGGATTGAATCCTCTTTCTTCGGCCACTTTGAATGAAAGCATCCGTTCATCGGCAAAAGCAACTTCCAATCGTTTATGAGAATCTTCGGAAAAATGGTCAAAGCCAAAATAAATCGGCGTTTTGCCTTCATCTTCCAGTTGTTTATACCGGGTTGCGTTGGGATTAATAATTTCCTCACCATCCCAGGTATAAGTCTTCATCGGCACGCCGTCATTCAAAGAAAAACTACCATAGGAACAGGTAAGATCGTCCCGAATCCGAAATGTCCAGGCGTTGATATCCATATTTACCAGATCTCCGCCAGCCCGATAGACCAACGCATAGCCGTCGCCGGCGCTAGAGGCGGGACAGAAATGATAGCGAAATTTATACTTCCACGGCATTGGCGTTTCGGGGTTGTAGAGACGCATTAGTTTACCGGTGGCAATCAACGTGGCTTTTGCTTTGATGACAATGAATTCTCCTGTTCTGATGTTCACCGCAGTGGCGCCGACGACTTTGCCATCCGTTGTCAGCAGGTCGATTGCCATCGTTCGGTTGAGAATTCTGGCGCCGCTCCTTCTTACGGCCCGGCCCAAAATTGGTTTGATATTTGTCCAATGAACTCTGAGTCCCGTTTTTCTTCTTTCCCAACCGACAAAGGGAAACGGAATCCAATATGGTTCGCCATCATCCCAGCGCATCGGGACGCCCAGTTTCTCCAATTGTTCAAATACCCAAAACTGGCACTTATAAAGCCGGTATTTGACGTTTAAATTCGGGTAACGAACGCCATAACGCCCCAGTCTCCAATCTTCGTTGCTGACGTTCTCAAGGGTCGTCGTCCCATCCCGGGTAAAGAAACCTTCATAGTGGTCGATACCCTGTCCAGCGCTGCCACTTCGATCGATATGGGCTTTTTCAATCAAAGTAACATCCAGGCCATTTTCTTTAGCCTTAGCGACGGCGCAACATCCGCCAACACCACCACCAATCATCAGTACGTCGGTTTCGATGACTTTATCAGCAATTTCAGTTAGATCGTCTGTCATTTTGTCCTCATCTGCCGTAAGGGCCGGCTTGGTTTATCGTTGAACAAATCTTGCGAAACTCTTTAAACGTTACTTTGATTTTTTGTCTTTAAATTTAATTCCCAATTTCTCTTCTTTTTTGCCCAACTCGTTAAGTTCTTCGGCCCGCGCCATGATCACTTTGTCCTCAAATTCAGGATCTCTATATTTGATTGTTTTGGTATATTCGGCGACGACAGCAGGTGCGGCCTTGGCGTAACTGATGCCCTTTTCTTCAGCGCGCTGTTTAATCAATTTCCATAAAGGAAATTCAAATTTGTCTTCGTAATGCTTGTCCGAAGTCTTCTCAATTTTATCTGCCATCTTGATTTCCAAACCACAATAAAAGTTGAAGGAATTCATAGCTTTGAGATTAGCTGGGAAAGCCCAGGCCAAAAATTACCGATGTCTATGCAGTGATGATGGAAAGTTATCGCTCAATAAATTGCGGCGCTAAAAGGCATTCACTTGGTCAAAAATTGGTCAGGAGGCCGCACGCACGACTAATTTTCTTTTTGCGCTTCTTCGCAAACGGCGCGCAATTCGGCGATTAATTCTCGGCAAGCCTGGGGCAAATCACCAAACTCTCTTTTGACAAGATAAATCGGTCGCTCCATTTCGTTTGAAAACAACGGCAATTCCCGCACCAGGCCTTGCTGTAATTCAAAATGAATAATCTGACGGGGTATCATTGCAACGAGGTCTCTAGAAAGCAGCATCGCTTTCGTTAGGCTATGGGATTCCACATCTATTTCAGAGCGAGGCAGCGGCAGGCCCTGGTTTTCAAAAATTGACTGTAATTGCTGATATAGACCTGAGCCCTGACCGGGAAAAATCCATGGTATTGAACTCAGATCAGCAAAGCTCACCTTTTTCTTTTTCGCCAACGGATGGCCCTCGCGAACGGCAAAAACGATCCCGATATTAGCAATAATTTCATGGCAGAGACCGCTCACGGGCCCCTCAGGATTTGATGGCCCGAATATGAAATCCAAATCACCTTCAAGCAATTGGGGCGTCAACGTATCGTAGGTCCCCTCAACGACAATCACTTTAGTATCGGGCCGGCGATCAAGGAGGCGCGTGGTTGCTTGCGGAGCGAAGATATAACCGGATAACATGCCAGTACCCATCTTGATAACCCCACCGCGTTCCCCACGCAGGTTCGAAATATCATCGACCGCATATTCAACGGCGGTATCAATAATTTTGGAATGCTTTACCAGGGTTTCACCAAAATTGGTTAAGACAACGCCACGCGGCCCGCGCTCCATTAAATTGACCTGTAAATTTTCTTCCAACGCCTGGATGCTTCGGCTGAGCGCCGGCTGCGTCAAATTCAGTTTATCCGCCGCCTTACGGAAACTACCTTCTGCAGCAATGGTTAACAGCTGGGACAACTGTTTGAACTGAATGCGCTGTTTGGTTGACGACATAAATCAGCCTCAATCTATTAAGTGAACGTAAAATCACCTTCAGAGTGAATAATTTTAATGGTGAACGTACCTTCGTTCATTCGCCAAGGTTTGATGGTGTAATCGCGAAAACCCGCTTTGTGAAACGGCTCATCTTGGGCAATCGCCTCAGCCTCCGCCCGCGTTTTAACGCGGAAGATAAACATGCCGCCGGGAAACCGTTCCGGTTGCTCTTCGTCTAACGAAGGGGCCAATGGACCGGCGCCAAACAACAGACCTTGCTGTTCCTGCTGCTTTAACCATAGCAGATGTTGCTTGCCGGTTTGCGCCCGCTCTTCCGGATCACCATTGTCCCATAGATCAGTCGGATTGGTGAAAATGAGATGAAATTGATGACCTGGCAATTTGTCTCGCATAGCTTGATGTTCTGCATCGACAGATTTTGTTTTCATGCTTCCGATCTCTCCCCGCTAATTTGAATTTCTATAGAAGAAAAAACTAAAAGCTTAATCCTTATTATATTATAATAAATAGAGTTTATCGGAAATTTAGATTTTTGCCGATAAAAATTTACCCAGAGGATAAGACCGGGCGTATGAATAGACCCAGGCGTGGCTTCAACAAAAATCTACCGCTATGGTTTCAATTATCTGAAACCATCAAGGCGGAATTTCTCGATCTGGATTTGCCGGAGGATTTGCGCCTGCCAACCGAACAGCAACTTTGTGATCGATATGGTGCGAGTATTATCACCGTTCGTCAGGCGCTTAAACATCTAGAAGACGGCGGCTTTGTTTCCAGATTCCGGCGCCGCGGTACCTTTGTAAATCCCGAAGCGATTAAGCACAAAGAAACAATGTACCTTACCGCAACCGGCTACCGTTTACCGTCAAGCAAACGGACAACAAAGTTAATCGACAAGAGTTCCGTCGCCGTACCCAGTAGTTTAAAAGAATTTTTTACCGATGATCAGAAAGTTATCCGCATCCGCCGGGTGCGGCTCGAAGATGGAGTGCCGCTATCCTATGGAATTAACCATATTCCGCGAAACCTCACCAAAGGAATACTAATGAAAGATTTGCGGGCCGGGAAGGATGTGACAGCATTACTTAAAAAGAAGAGCAGAGTAAATTTCGGGCAAATTGTGGATTCATTTGAGGCCAAGCCCGCCTCGCCCCTGGTCGCAGATTTTCTCGATATTCAGATCCTTGCACCGGTTATCCTGTTCACCACCGTTCACCGCGACAAGAACGATAACGTCGTCAATGTCGCCTGGACGTACATCCGCGCCGACAGGTATATGTTTTCGATTTCCAGGGATGCTGGGGGGAATTAGTGGTTTAAGTGATGGCGGTGCTGTCAGACAAATGCTAACCAGTCTCTGTGGATCGTGATATCCAGGAATTTATGCAGCACAGAGTTGCTGCCACTCAACAAGAGCAGCTTCACGTTGAACCTTATATGTATTCCTAGAATTTAGATGGCGTTCTTTGTTGAAGTGGTTGAAAATCGACAAGTGGATTGAGGCAAATTTTTGTAGACTTCGCATTCGTCGAAATCGCAGCATTGCAAATTCTCGTCGTCGGAATGGTAAATGAGAATTCTCAGCTCGGTTGTTGACCCAACGCCCCGTCTTCTGAATGTTTGCATTTCCAATTAATTTCATTGCAGCTCTATATGATGGAAGTTTATCAGTTACGATCGATTTTGGCTGACCAAAACGTTTCATCATTTTCTTAAGGAATATCAACGCTGCTTTGCGATCGCGTCGCTTGGAAACAAAGGCTTCCAGAACTTCACCTTCATGATCAACGGCGCGCCAAAGATAATGCGTCTCGCCGTTGATCTTTACAAAAACCTCATCCAGATGCCACTTCCAATTCGAATAATTGGCGGAAGGATGGATTCGTTTCTTACGTATCTCATGAGCGAACATTGGACCAAATCTGTTCCACCAATATCGGATCGTTTCGTAGCAGATATCGATGCCGCGCTCGTGGAGCAGATCTTCAACATTGCGTAAAGAAAGTGGAAATCTAACATACATCATCACAGCCAAACGGATGATCTCGGGCGATGTTTTGAAATAGCGAAAAGGGTTGTGATTTTTCATCCAAGAAAGTTACGAATTTAGGGTACAATCGTCAAAACCGATTTTAATCTGATAGGGACCCGGTATGCGGACTTCATCAGGGCCAGCGGTAAAAGAGCCGCGCAAACAGGCCGGACACATGACCGCTCCCCACTGGATCATCAAAGTTCATTTTTATCTTGCAAAAAAGGAGCCGTCCACACATGACAGTGCCATTGATATAACAGGGATTTGGTTTTCAAGAACAGAGAAACTAAACCACATTTTCAAAGCGTTCGACCACGGTTGACAAGACTTCATCGCCGTCGCGTTTCCACCAGTTTTCGGCAGAAAATATTTCAACCTCAATAAGGCCGAGATAGCCGGCATCTTCGACCATCTGCCGCATGGCCGGCAGATCAATGACTCCATCACCCATCATGCCGCGATCAAGTAATAGATCAGTAGTCGGCACCAGCCAGTCGCAAACATGAAAGCCGAGGATACGGCCTTTGGCGCGGGCGATTTCCGTCGCCAAATTCGGATCCCACCAGACGTGATAGGCATCGACGGCAACACCGACGCCGTCGCCCAACTCATCACAAAGATCATTGGCCTGGGCCAACGTGTTGACGCAAGCCCGATCAGCAGTAAACATTGGATGCAGCGGCTCAATTGCCAGCGGCATTTTGCAGGCACGGGCATGGTCGAGCAATTTGCCGATACCGTCCCGCACTTGATTACGGGCATTACCGATGTCTTTGGAGCCGTCTGGAATTCCGCCGACCACAAGAACCAAACAATTTGCGCCAATGGCGACCGCTTCATCGACGGCTCCGCGATTGTCATCTAGGGCAACTTGGCGGCCTTTTTCATCGGGGGCTGTGAACATACCGCCCCGGCAGAGCGCTGAAACTTCCAGCCCATTGTTACTGATCATTTTTGCCGCAGTATCAACGCCAAGTTCGTGCAGTTTGTCCCGCCATGGATCAAGCGCCGGCACACCGTGGCGCGCACAGCCTTCGATGCATTCTTTTAAACTCCACTGATTAACCGTGGCAGTATTTAGAGACAAACGCGCTTTGGTGAGTTCAGACATATTTAAGCGGCCACTCCGTGTATCGTCATGACGTTTTCCATACGTTCAGCCGCCAGGTCAGGATTGCGCAACAATCCAGCTTTGTCAGCCAATCGAAACAGCTCGGCCAAGTGAAGCGTCGAGCGCGTGCCTTCCTGCCCACCGACAACAAGAAAATGGTCTTGGTGGCCATTGAGGTAGGCCAGAAATACCACACCGGTTTTATAGAACCGCGTTGGAGCTTTAAAAATGTGCCGGGAAAGCGGCAAGGTCGGCTCAAGGAGGTCGTGATAGCCAGCCATATCCTGCTTGCCCATGGCAGCCAAAGCGGCACTGGCAGCTGGCGCGATGGCATCAAAAATACCCAGCAAGGCATCTGAATAACCATCATCATCGCCGGCGATCAGTTCCGGAAAATTAAAATCATCGCCGGTATACATGCACACGCCCTCCGGCAGCTTATTACGCATGACGATTTCTTTTTCGGCATCCAGCAGTGAAACTTTCACGCCATCGACTTTGGCTGCATTGTGGGTCAGCATCTCCAAGCACGTATCCATGGCGGCCCAATGATCCTCGGAGCCCCAATAACCAGCCAGCGCCGGATCAAACATTTCGCCCAGCCAGTGAATAATCACCGGCTCTTTGACCTGGCTTAAAATGCGGTCATAGACTTTTAGATAATCTTCGGGTGAAGTTGCGGCTGCAGCCAGGGCCCGGCTTGCCATCAGGACAATACGCCCACCGGCGCCTTCGATGGCTTCGCATTGTTCTTCATAAGCAGCAATGACATTATCTATAGTGACATCCGGGCCGGGCTCCAGCTGATCGGTGCCGCCGCCGCTCGCCAATAAGGCAACGCCGTTATTCTTCTCAAAGTCCTGCGCAGCATCAATCGAGCGTTTAATCAGTTCCAGCGAATTCGGCCAGTCCACACCCATGCCGCGCTGGGCAGTATCCATGGCTTCAGCGACACCCAGGCCAAGGGAATACAGATAGCGGCGGTATTCGATGGTCGCATCCCAATCTATCGCGGTATCAAGGGACGGATTGCCATCGTGCAGAGGATTGGCCACCACATGGGCGGCGGAGTAGGCAATGCGCGGCATGGTGTTGGGGCTGGCGACCTCAAACGCCTTGGGATCACCTAGCATATAGTTCTCGGTTGAGCCGTCAGCAGTGGGTAAGGTGACTTCGGCCATGTAGTTAAGCCTCCAAATCCGGAATATCGATCCAGCGGCGCTCCGCCCAGCTTTGCATGCCGAGCTCAGCCAATTGTACGCCCTTGGCGCCTTCAAGCAGGGTGTATTTCCACGGGGCATCTTCAAACAGATGCCGGATAAACATCTCCCACTGAACTTTAAAGCCGTTATCGAAATCCATATGAGCGGGAACTTCCGACCAATCGGCGAGAAAATCATTGGTGCGTGGCTCATCGGGGTTCCAGACGGGCTTTGGCGTATCAGCCAGGGACTGCGCCACACATTTATGCAGCCCAGCCACGGCGGAGCCTTTAGTGCCATCGACTTGGAAGGTTACCAGATCGCTGCGGTTAACTCGCGTGCACCAGGAGCTATTGATTTGGGCAATAATGCCGCCTTCCAATTCAAACGTCGCATAGGCGGCATCGTCGGCATCCGCCTCATAGGCTTCGCCATTTTCGTCCCAGCGTTTTGGGATATGGGTGGCGCCTAAGCAGCTGACAGATTTGACCGCGCCGAAAATGTTCTCCATTACGTAGCGCCAGTGACACAGCATATCGAGAATAATGCCGCCGCCATCGGCATTGCGGTAGTTCCAGCTCGGCCGTTGCGCCGGCTCGTCATCACCTTCAAAGACCCAATAGCCAAACTCACCTTTGACCGACAGGATGCGGCCAAAAAAACCCTCTTCAATGAGATGTGCGAGCTTCAGCAGCCCCGGCAGAGACAACTTGTCGTGGACAACGCCGTTCTTGGCGCCGGTTTTGGCGGCATGGCGCACGACGTCCATTGCCGTTTCAAAATTTTCGGCAATCGGCTTTTCGCAATAGATATCCTTGCCGGCATCCATGGCTTTTTTGAGCAGCTCGACCCGCAGATTGGTTGACGCCGCATCGAAAAACAGCCGGTCATCTGAATTAGCCAAAGCCGCATCCAAATCGGTTGTCCAGCGTTCGACATTGTGTTCCTTGGCCAGGGCCTCAACTTTTTCCGCGTTGCGGCCCACCAAAATAGGGTCCGGCATCACCCGGTCGCCATTAGCAAGCTCAACACCACCTTGCGCCATTATCGCTAAAATGGAGCGGATAAGGTGCTGGTTGGTGCCCATACGGCCGGTCACGCCGTTCATGAGAATCCCTAGTCTGATTTCAGTCATTCTCGTTAGTCCTCGGTGTTGATTTATGATGGTATTTTTTGATTAAAATATAGCACTTTCATTAAATAAGTAACTAAATAGATAGTATTGTAAAAGGCAAAAAATTTAGCCGGATTTA
>CEQE01037806.1_pt1 | contig 13987 bp, 19 predicted proteins | sample 356201 | NCBI WGS metagenome assembly CEQE01 (sample SAMEA2619970, study PRJEB7988) | marine metagenome | biome: marine biome (ENVO:00000447); feature: mesopelagic zone (ENVO:00000213) & marine oxygen minimum zone (ENVO:01000065); material: "saline water (ENVO:00002010), including plankton...
AAACACATCAACATATCAAAATCAATTCCTTCAACCTTTGTATATCTATCTTCGCCATAACTGGCTACTTTTTCAATTCGTATCTCTGCCAATTCATTTAAAATTCGTTCATACTCTGCTTGAGTTTTTACTCCTAATTCCTCTGCTCTCAAAGATCTATCTTTATAGCCACCTTTGATTGCTTTTGTTATATTTGGTTCAAACTTCACTTCCATATTATGCTCCTGTCGGTAATATGCAACCTGTTAAATAATCATGACGTTCCTTTTCTTCTAATAACCAACACAATAATTCTGCAACTCTAGCAGGGTCGGTTTCTTTCTTTGCTGGCAAGGATTGTCTTTGATATTCTTGAGCATGTTCTTTAGTCCAACCACGCAACTCAACAACCTTTTCGTCGATGTAATCACTCATTTTTGTATTCTTCATTCGGTTTGGTGCTATACCAAAAACTGTTATATCATGTAATTTGGTTAATTCCCTTGCCATTTGTTTTGTCATTATATGAGCAGCACCTTTGCTGGCATTGTATGCTAAACTACTTGTCATGGGTATGTGAGCCGCATTGCTGACAATATTAACAATTGTGCCTTTGCTTTTTTTCAGCTGGGGAAGTAGTGCCTGTGAAACAAGGAATATTCCTTTGGCATTTGTGCCCACAACTTTATCCCAAAGAGACTCATCCATATCTTCTATGAATTCAATACCATTCACCCCTGCACAATTAATTAAAATATCAACATCATCAATTTCCTTCACTGCACTTTTAACAAATTCAGCATCTGATACATCACAGACAATATCCCTTGCAACAGAATCTACTTTGGTATCATATTCAGGAGCACCGCTGTAGCTAAGATTATAAACCATGTTATCCACTGCCATGATTTTGAGTATTTCATGGCCAAGACCTGAACTGCCGCCTGTAATTACTATATTTTTCATTTTATCTCCTTTAGTGATTTGACTCTTATAATTTTATCATGATTAATACCTTTGTTGTAAGGTTTGTCAATCAAATAAACCTTGTATCCCAAGTTCGCTATATTCATGGCAAACTTTCCATTGTCTTCAACCATAAATTGCATATGTGGAAAATCCCTTATGGCTCTGTAATTTTTATCTTCATCAAAGATAATAGCATCCCCATCCTTTTTAAGACCGTTCTTTTCTAGCCATTCCATAGTATCTGCAAAAATCCTAGCATATTGCTTGTATGGTCGGCTTGTTAAAAACACAACTCTTAAATCAAGATCGTGGATCCTATCAAGTAATTCCTTTGCACCATCACACACTGGGATGAACCTTTTTTCTCCAGACTCTCTGTATTCGTGTTTCAATTCACGGATCTTTTCTTGGCCTAACACCGCACCATATTCCCCATACAAGTCATAACTTTCAACATCAATCCAAACTCCTGTTTTCCGCTGTATAAAATTTTGGAATGACCTTGGATAGTCTGCAAGTACACCATCAATATCAAATGCAACTAATTGCCTATCTTTAATTAGGTCGGCTTCAATTTCCTGATTGTAACGTAATTCAACAACATTTGATTTTCTATCAAATTCTTCAATGAAATCCTCTGGTTTCCAATCCCAGATTAATCCTATGCTTAACCAATATTTAAAAATATCAATCCATTCTTCTTTTAAATTGCTTTCAATTACTCTGTGCTTTTTGCGATGAGACTTGAAATTGATTTCCCGCAGCAATTCTTGTATCTCGCCCATCAACCATAAACAGTAGTTTTTGGTGTGATTTTCTTTAATGCTTATGTTGTTGTCTTTGTCGATCTCGTCGTATGACACAAATTTAGAATTGAATTTTTTCTGAGATTCCCAAATTTTGTGTAAAATGTTATTTTTCATATATTTCCTTTACTACTCTGTTCCAAACCATGTGTGTTAAATCTTTCCTTGCCCAACGTGCATACCTTCCCTGGAAATGAACACTTTTGGTTTTCATTTTATTTCTGAATTCTGTTATCCCTTCACAATCCCACATCTTGCCAGGATTGGCAGGAACCGAACCATCAAACTCTACCATAGATTCGATGGTGATTCTATCATCCCAATAAGTTTTTCTGTAATAAGGTACATCAGGGTCTGGGTGATATTCTAAAATCATATGGTTGTAATCATATGTTCCAGGAATTCTTTTTATAACTGAATAGTGGATAGGCTCGCATTTGAATATATATTTTTTGGTTTCCTGCTTTTCCTTTGATGAATAAATAAACATGAACAAAGGCATCGGCAAAGTAATCACCAGTGTATCATATGACACTTTATGTTCATCGTTGAAAGTTATCACTCTTTTGTCAATGTCTATTTTATTACAATTCATATTGTATTCAATATCAGCATGTTCTATTAATTTGTCTGTATTAATTTCCCAACCTTTCGCTTCGCCACTTTTGATACTTACCTTGCCAGCACCATATTCGCCATATACTTTTTTAGCATAAGCATCTCTGTATTCTTCTTCTGTTTTCAATTTAGTATTGACTCGCCATTGTACTTCGAAGCTGTGAGGTGTTAATTCGTTATTGAATAACTGGTGGCAATAAAATGCTGCAGTGCTTGTCCTTCTAGTGATAGATGGATTCCGTTCATATATTTTAATGCTGTCAGCATATCCAGATTCTTTTATTCTGTAGCTACTTATTAAGCCACTCAATCCAGATCCGAGGATTACAACTCTTTCCATCACATCTCCTTTTTTATTCTTTTCAATTCTTCACTAAGCCAAATATTTAGCATTGCATAATCTGGTTTGCCGCCAGTGTTGGCTTTAATTTTTAACATCCCAAATCCCTTTTTCCCCAGTTGCTTAATTTTAAAATCCCTGTAAGCTTCGTAATCATCAGAACCCCAAAACCTATGACAAGCTGCACAAAGAGCGTCACAATTTTCAGGATCGAACCTAGTGCTTTTCCTAGCACGACCAAAAAAGTGAGAACAATGTAATCCCATCTTGCTTCTCGGACTGTATTTATTATGAATACGTTTACACCTTTGGCAAGTCCAATTATCTCTGTGCCTAATCCAGTCACTGAACTTTTTGTCCAACCCTGATATTTTTATTTTTTTCATTGACATATTTTTCACTCTCCTCTTTCTTTGGAACATAATCAACTCTGTGGCATGAAGAACCTTCTCTTAATTGGAATACATTATTCGGATATTCAACTTCGCCACATTTTGAACAATATCCTTTATACAATCCTGTGCTTGTCTTTTTGAATTTCCGCTCAAATGGAATCTTTTTAGCTTTCTTTGTTTCACCTATTTGGTAATCTTTCATGGCATTTTTCATCCAATTATTCACAAACCGATTCAAATCTTTTTTTGCTCTATTAGTATTTGATACCAACCACTGTTTAGCAAACCCCAATTCATCTTTAATAGTAACATTGGGATATGCTTCTTTTAATGTATTAAGAAATGTTGGATCTATATTATTAAAATATTCTTCAACCCTTTCCTTGTATGGTTTCACATTCAATTTTCTAGAAATACGTCTTTTTTGATGCTTATCCCAAGAACGAAATTTATACAATTTGCCCACTTTTACCAGCAAACCTAGTGTTGCCATCTTTTCTAATCTTGTGGCTATGGTCGAATTTGGGATCTCTTTTTGAGCTGGAATGCATAAAAGTTTTAATTCATTGATAGAACTGGGTAATTCACCATCATCAGCAAAAGGTAACATTCTCATAAATAACCACTGTCCAAAAATATCAAGTTCATTAAATGCTTCATCATAAGCTATTTTCTGAGACAGCTGAATGCTTTTCACTTTTTCAAATCACTTAATTTGTAGCTGAAATATTTTGAATTCTTGCCAACTGGGATCTTCATACCCTTCTCTCTAATTAGCTTTAAATTCTTTCTAACTTGCGTTCTGGCTGCAGTTGCTCTCTTAGGTTCACGGTTATAGAACGAGAGCATGCGTATTTCATACAATTTTGGGTCATAGACGGCAAGTTTAGTTAGTTTTGTTATATATGCTTTCCTTGCCTTTTTTGTGGCGTTTTGGGACTTATATCCATTTGCCTTTTTTTTGAGCCAATATGCCTTTCTTTTTTCAACAAAATTGTTCTGTCTACAATCAGGGCATATGCCTTCAAGATCTCTGTAGGTTTCTGGTGTGAAAAATTTCCCACAGCTCAAACACAGAATCCTATCTGGCAATTCTCTCACCAAGGATTCCAGTCAGTCAATTCCTTTTTTACAACCTTTGCTCTTTTGTGTCTTTTTTCGTAAAGTTTACCACGCAGTGCTGGATATAATTGCTGGAGTTTTTGACGACAACGCTTAACAGATCCAAAGTCAGGAAGTTGACCACCAGCAACCATTTTCAGGAATTTTGTAACTCCTTCCAACTCCGCTTTAGTGAATCTACTCTTTGATATGTGATTCCAATATATATTAGCAAGCAACCTATCATCGCTGTCCCGCAAATCAGGGTTGCTTTGAAGTAATCTCTCGATCCTTTTTTGTAATCCTCTTATAATTCTTGTCATGATTTCTCCTTATTTATGTTTCATATACAGTTCATCAAAAACTTCCTGACCAAATTTTTCTAACTCCTTTCTGTCCAATTCAAATAATTCCCTGAAACCCAGTTTGTCTACTTTGAAATGCCGATATTCTTCACCAATAACAGGAGCCATTTTTTCTTCTATGGTTTTGATTAATTCACCAGTTGACATGTCAGTTAGTTTGTTGTTTGATTTTTTCGCAGGTTTCGCTTCAACCTTTTCTCTAGTTTTTTCAGGCTTTTTTGATTCAATTGCTTTTACTTCTTCTTTGACTTCTTTTAGCTTTTTTTCTTTCAGCTCTTTTACTGTGGTTTCAGGTTCTTCAACATCAACTTCATGTTCCTTTGGTGAATTATCGACTGGTGCCTCTATTTCATCAACTGGTTCTGGCAATTCTGGCAACTGGGAATTAGTGGCTGCAAGCATATCTTCTGCAGTAACAGCAGGTGCGATGCTTATAACAGGAAACTTATTTTTATTCCCAGCGGCACTACCTTCCTGCATATCAACCGTCATCCAAAAAGGAACACCAGTAATCTTACCACCAAGAGCCATAGTCATCTGAAGACTAGATCGCACATTCATCCTGCTGTAATAAGAACCAGAATCAAATGCCCAAACTCCAACAACAGGCAACCCCATTATAACAAACTGCATATTCATACTAGCCTTACATTCACAACCACTTTCCTTTTCGCAAGGAACTTCGTGAAATTGGCCATCATCACCAGCTTTGTTACAATTAAATCCATCACAGATTCTATACAAGCCACTGGCTTTATATTCCCTGTAAAATTCATTCATATTCTTTTCAATATCATCAAAAGGAAACACAACCTTTATTTTGTTTGGTTTATCACCATACAATTTTATAACCTCGTCTGCATAATTGCCTGTCGGCACAAAATAATCTACAGATTGTGGATAACCTTTTTCTGATTTGATCCCCACTTTTATTTTACCAAGTCTTGGGAATCTGACTGCTTGTGTTTTATCTTTTATCATTTTCTGTCTCCTCTTCTATTTGTTTTTTATCTGAAACCCAAATTGAGTTTTTTGGTAATTTATTATTTTCCACAAGTTCCTTGTGCTGGGTTTGTGTACACTTTTTCTTGCGAAGTATTTGCCCTGATTTCCTGAATATGTTACCTAGATCTTCAATGTATTCTTCATTATGCTCATCAGCTGTAGTTGGTTCACCGTCACCATTATTAAATATGCTATCAAGTTCAACTGCATAAGCACCATCTTTAACAGATAACTTTTCAGCAACATTCGTTTTCAATGTAAGGACATCAGGGTAATCTGGCAATCTGGAAGGTTCTTGTGCTCCCATCCAGTTGTACAAAATATTGCAAGCAGTCCACTCACTATCAGCATATTTATATTCGTGCCAGTCATACTTGGGTTTGCCTTTCCAGGCATATAAACGTAATGTGGCAATCTTTGGCAATTCTTCAAGACCATAAATATCTTTAACCAACCAGCCATAAGCTGTTAATTGCAATTGGTGAGTGTTGTAGTGATTACCTGTTTTAATATCAACCACCCAGTGTTCACTTCCAACTTTGCAATATATATCACAAGCACCAGCCGCAGGATGATTAGAGTGATAGAGTATTTTTTCAGTTCCTATGATTTCAGGATTTGCATTAGTATGCCAAAGAATAAATCCCATAGCCATTTTGATTTCATCTTCATGGTTTTTTATTAACTCAGGTGTGATGTTATATGGCAAACCGTTCAAAAGGGATTCAGCTGTTAAGTGAACTCTTGTTCCTCTTTCCATAGCTTCCTTGCCGATGCGGTCTGCTTCTGCTGTGCCTTTATCACCAATCCAGCGTTCAAAATTTTTGCCTTTGGTAATTACATTGCTGATAACTGTAGTGACACTTGGTTTATATATACCATTATGTTCATAAAACCTACCAGCTGGTGAATCATGTCTTCTTATGTTATCACTCGTTGAAATTTCGCTCATCAAATTCCTCCTCTTTCATAGTTTCTTTCAAAGATACTTTCCTTGGGACATAGGCTCTATTCCTGGCATCCCATAATAATAAATTTATTTTGCCAAATCTTTGAGCAACAAGGCTGCAAACCAAAGAACTAACAACTGGATTGCCAGATATAATTAACCAATCCTCAGTGGTCATCTGAACCAATTTTGCTTTAATTTTCCTGATAAGGTTATCAACATTGAATATGTTAATCCGACCTTTTGTAATAGGCAAAATGCTACCTCCTTTCTCAGCATACTGCCATGCATCATCGAGGTCAAAATCAATATAATTTGTTACAAATATATTTTTCATTTTAGAATTGCTCTTTTTCCGAAAAATGCTTCCAAAAACTTTTCACAATGTTCTACATAAATGTCACTGTGATTTTTGTACCAAGCACATTCATTCTTGAAACACTTGTTGCACTGCTTCCAGTGGTCAGTGTTTTTATGACATTTGCATTTGCAAGTATTCGACGCCATAGTTTTCTCCTTTAATAAAAAATGGGAATCGGAAGTCGCCTTTCGGAGTTATCTCTTTTTACGTGAATATCACACGACATCCTAATCAGTCTCTTGATTCCCATCTTTTAAAACTTCCTGAATATCTGAATAAATTGGGAATAACTTCTGAAGTTCTTCCATGTCTTCACGGTTGCTGGGTTCAGCGTGTTCACCGTTTTTCGGATATAGTTCTTCCCTGTTTTCCAGTTCTTTCAGGTGATTAATACCATAAAACAAAGCCTGTGAAATTATCAACTGGCCTCTGGTGCTATGAAAAAAGTTTATTAATGCTTCTTCTGCCATCTTTTGTTATCTCCTTCTTGTTATTACTAATTATGACCTCCGACTTTAAGTCTAAATATCCGAAAGTAAAAGGGAATATTTTTTACATTATTGTTCGGTTGTCAATCGTTCTAATTCTGTTGCTTTTACTGTTATCTCATATGGTCCAAGGCTATGTACTATTGAATACACAACCCACTTCTTTTTGTTTTCTTCAGAGCCTCCAAACAGCCCATTAATTATGGGATGTCTAATATTAATAATGTCAAATAATTCTAATTGCATACCGTTCATGAATGTCTTAAATGATACTGTCCAATATTTTCTTTTTCCTCTTAGTAATATAAAATTCCTCCAACCTTCGGCTGTGGCTTGGTCTGATGTAAAATCGTGATTCTCTGTTACTTTATAATCAGATGAAACATATGTTGTATCTGAAGAATTTACTGTTTTCACATACTCATCGTTCCATGATTTTGCATAATTAATAGTAATGTCATTGACAAGTTTGTTATTTGTTTTCTGTATTGAGAAGCTATCTCTAATAATAGGGTGCTGTGTGAAAGAACCACCACTTACAGCAGGGTCAAAATTAAATACATCAGTGCTTCCAGGAGTGTGTGAATCTGCTACGCTAAATTTAGAAGGATTGCCTGCTTCACTAGGAAATACTCGCATAGATAATTGATTGTCGAAATCAAAAAATACAGAAGACCTACATTGCTTTGCCAATATATTAATCATCTTTTTTGTTTTGGTTTGCTTATCTATATAGAATTGAAATTTACTTCCTGACAACCTAGAATATGCTGCATCAAAATCAGCATTTCTTATATTGGTCAAACCCACATGGTCTCTAATTAGACTTTCAATAACACCAGAACCATTTTCAATCATATTCCCTGCTGTCCCTTGAGAACGTCCAGTTACCCAAGATCCATATTCCATGCCTTTCCCTGCACAATACAATGGCAATCTCATTGGCGAAATAACAGGGTCATCATTTTCATCTTTTCCTGTGACTTCTGTCTTTTTGTATATTACCCTTTTCCAAACGAAATATGTTTCAGCACCAGCTGCATAGTTTGCATTCCCACCTTGAGCTCTAGGTATTTCTAAATTTGAAGTGACACTACTTATAACACCATCATATGTTGCTTCGTCTGTGCCACAATCTTCTAATGTTATTGTATTCAGATTCTGGTCATCATAAACATTAGTGCCATTCACATTGAAAAAAGCATCTTGTCCATCTACTGTTGTTGCCACAACTGCATAAACTCGCACCTCTACAATATCATCATCAGCTACTGGATATGATTGGGGAAATCCAAATGATAAACGTGCTTTATTCGGCACCAGACCACTATCAGCACTGGAACTAGTCACACTGTGAACTGCTTTGGTTGTTACATCTTTGTCAATAGCATTATCATCCCCACTTACACTAGCAGTCCCATCACCTAAACTAGCTGATATATCAGAAACTTCAGTTGGCAATACAATATCGATATAATGACAACCTTTTACAAGTTTAACACCTACATGGTCTCTGGAAGGTGGTGCTGTTACTGCAGTGATATGAGAATCTAACACCAAAACAAACCTCCCTAAATCATCATCAAATGCCCAAAAATTACGAGCACCTACTGTAGTTGGCAAATTAGGTTCATTGACAGTGTGATTGGCTACCATCCATCTATTATCACCAGAACCATCTTCACCAGCCCACAAACATGGCCAAATACTATGAGATTGATTAAAGTGTATGTCTGCTAATACATTATATCCATAATTTTTCATCCCTGTATGGTCACCATAAGATATGGGAATAACCTTACCAGCAGAAGCATCAGGAATAGTCGGAACAATGCTGGTATCTAAATCAGCTTGTGTAATAAAATCACCTAGCATCCTATCTGTAATATCATCATCAGTTTCAATCTGAAAACTGACAGAATCATAAGTGATAGAAGGGAAATCTTTTATCTTACCTTTAAATAATTGCACACCTTCTCCAGTTACCATAGTTGTCCCATCATCAAACCACAATGTAACAATAGCCTCAGTGTCTTCAGGGTTTGGATAATTAGATAAGCTGAAAATGTTACTGAACAATTCTTGATTCAATATATTTATGTTGAAACTTGTTACTTTGTTATATCCTCCTGTAGGTTCTACTGCCATTTTTATGCTGGGTGCTCCAGTTGATTTCCCTGTGTATGTCTGGCCACCGCCAGAAAAGGTTTCAGTAACAGAAAGAAATTCATTCATGCTAGATATAGCAATTCCGACACGAGGTTTGTATCCTTTTTTCAGCATTTCTGTTGATACTTGTGCAGGTAGTGTAATGGCCACTATTCAACTCTCATTTTTATAGAAATATTCCTTTGCCCACCTGATTCCACAGGTACATCAAAACCACTAGCATCCCACAGCCTAACTCGTTGTCTATAACCTTCTTCATCTTGATAATAGAATCTATTCTTTGCAAATTGAACTGTATTCTTAAAGAAATTGGTTACACTTGTTGATACAGACTCGTCTAGCCTAACATTTAGATTGACAAATTTTTCTGCGGCTCCAAAATCAGTTACTTTTGCATGGCCAGCACCTGATGTTTTCACCAATTGCTTTGGATTTATAGGTTCGTGTAATGGCAACTTTCTAAGATTTCCTAAATCAATAACAGTGCTTCCATATATTAGCTTTATTCCTGTTCCAGATGTTACATCATGCAGAAATTCCTGAACCATTCCGATTTTATCAGCCGCAACATGTACATTCATCCACCCAATTACAGAATAAGCAAAAGATTCCTGAATTCCTATATCATCAAGAGCAGTTGTTTCGTAATTAACACGCCATACTCCAGGTGTTTTTGTTACACCCTGTCCTATAACTAGGTCATCAGTATTAGACCTTGTGTGTTTCCACACATCAACAACTTTACCAACAGTGCCTTGACTAATACCTATGCCATCAATCGCAGAACGATGACCTGTCATAACAAAAATGAAAGATTGCTCTATGTTTAGGCTATCTGTTGCTGTCCTTAAATGTTTCCACACACTTGGAACTTTGCCAACAGTACCTTGGCCAATTGCTATATCATCTGTATTTGACCTTATGTACTTCCACAGACTTGGAACTTTGCCAACTGTACCTTGAGAAATACTAATAGCATCAAGTGCCGAACGGTTTCCAGTTATAACCTTACCAACTGCTTGTTCAAAATCAATAGAATCAACAGCAGATCTTACATTCCTCCAAATCCTTTCATCTTTGCCAACTGTACCCTGACTAATACCAATATCATCATCAAGAGGTCGTACATATTTCCAAACTGTTTCACTTCTTCCAACTGTACCTTGGCTAATAGATATATCATCATCTGCTGATCTAGCAAAATAAGGATATATTTCTAGGTTGCCGCTGTAATCATATGGGCTTCCTCCACTTACTTGCTCAATCTTTAGCTGATATTCAGTTTCGTGTGCTGTTATATAAGAGCCAGATATTGTCCAACTAAAACTACCGTCATTGGCAGTGTTACTAGCTAGTGTGGCAATTAGATTGTTGGCTGTGTTATATAGTGTAATTTTAACATTACCAACCGACCCTGTAGTTGACCAAGTAATATTAACTGTATCACCGACATAAAATGTTCCTGAATTCGGTGCTGTGATGGTAATAGTGGCTGGTGCACTAATTTCAAAAGTTCCTGAATATGCATATGCCATTATTGAGGAGCCTCAGAGTAATCTATTCTTATTCTATATGCATCACCATAATTAGAATATGAGTTGGCAAGGGTAACATCAATCCCTTCCTCCCCACCGCTTACAGCATGAGAACCTGAAAAAAGTGTTGAGACATTAGACCATGAACTACCATTATAATATTGAAGTTTTATTTCTTCAACCCTCCAACCCGCACAAGCAAGAGTTTGGTTATGATCCCACTGTACAGTAAAAGAATTGCCAGTGCTAAATGAGGAACTGCCTGTGGGATTATCTACAGTGACTATTGAACATATTGGCATTACTGGTCAACCGCTATGTCCCATGTAATTTTTACTCTGTCGGCAACTTGCATAGTGAAAGAAGTAATAGAATAAGAAGCAATTGGCCAGTTATATGAACCAGGACTGTTCGAAGCTTGATTATTTGCTCCGATTGTCCAATATTTCCCCATATATGCAGTTGTTATTGTCCCTGTAGCACCATTCCCATCGTCTTGAGTACCGTTCCAAGTTGATTCCGCTACCCATCTGGCAGTATAAGCATCAGGTTGAGAAAGTGTTGGACCAACTAAAAAGAATCCTTGTGTATAAGATGATTGGCCAGAAACAGTAGCATTCGCATCTATAAGTATTCCATGAGTATTCTCCTGATCGTGGTCACCACTTTGATCCCAGTATCCATGTGCATCGTCATGCCAACCCGAAGCAGGCAATTGATAAGTTGAAACGCCACTAGTCTCTCCATCTATGTGGTGTACTATTCTTTCCAAAAGATTATTGTCTACTGTATTTTCACCTTCATCATGAAAAGTAGGTTCCATCTTGTGAATATCTTCTGGGTGAAATACATCAACCTTGACATATCCACGTAATTTAATTGAATTATATTTTGGTATAAAAATTTCCATAGTTTCTCCTATGCGTCAGCTAATGTTATTGTCCAAGTAATTGTTAATTGGTCTCCGTCTTCCAAAGTTGTGCTGAATGAATCTGTTGCATGTAAAGTTGTGAAAGAACTAGTCGACCAATTATAGCCTAATTTTGCTCCTGTTAGAACTTTTTGGTTTGAGGCTCTAACAATGCCAATATATTGATACTGATAAGCTGTCAAACCTGATGTCGTTTCAGTACATTCTGTTTCATAATCATTACTGTTAGTGTGAACAACAATACCACTTTGACCGTTTGGCACACTGCTGAAATACGAACCATCAAATAAAGCTGTTTGGCTTATACCAAAAGTTTGAGCTGCTTGCAAGGAATCTGTTATCATTGCTTTCAATGAATTTTCAATATCATTAGAATGTTCAGGTATGTGGTCAACCGTTCCATCTGCTCTGGTGATTTCTACTTTTACTCTACCTGAAATTGGTACTTTATCTTTCATATCATTTTCCTTTAAACTTCTGTTTTTTGCCTCCGTGATACTCATAAGCGTGACCATGCATCTTTAAGAGGTCATTTAAGCTGTTTTTTTGGCCTTTTAAGAAGATTTCGCCCAAAACACGCCCATATTTCCCAACTCCGTGAGATATGATTGTAAAACGCCCATTATCACTGTTTTCTAATTTGCCCTTTGTATAGGCTTTTGCTGCCAGACCTTTTACCTTTTCTGCCTTATCTCTTGTGCGGCACTCCCAAGTATCAACTCCCATAAATCTAATCCGCTTTTTAACATGTGTGTCAAATCCTAAATCAATCATAGCATCTGCTGTATCGCCATCAACTACTCTAACCAATTTAGCAGGATATACAAAATGAACTGGCTTCATGTTATTTCATCCCTCAATGTCAATTTAACATTATAAAGACCACCCTTGACTGCTGGGAAATTTAAACCTTTAGCATTCCAAAGCCTTACTGTGTGGGTTGAATTATTTTCATCCCTAAAAATAAATGTGCCAAGGGAATAATTTATGTTTGAATTTTGTAGAAATGTTAGTAAGGCATCTCTATTGGTTTTGCTGATATTATTTACAACAACTTGTCTTAATTGCTCCGCATCCCCATAATTAACAACCTTAACCTGACCACCTCCAGCAACCCCTATGTTCTGTGATGGGTTTATTGGTTCGCTAATAGGCAGTGAACGTTCCTTTTCGAAGGTGAAATTCGTTACACTGCCATGTTCAAAACTTGGTAATGCCATTAGCTTTCTTTGTCTTGCTTGGTATTAATAGGTTCAATAACACTAGCAAGTATCTGGGTGAATCTAGCCATTCCCTCGGCTGGAGGTAATTGCTTTGCTGATGCATCAACCGAATACTTAGCAGAAAAATCTGTAGAACGAGTATTATCTTTGTGACTTGATACAGTCCCAGTAACATTATAATGAGCAGAAGCACTAACATGAGCACCAAACCCTGACCAACCACCCGAAACTTTACCACCTTTATCAGTAGTGGTAGATGAATCAGCACTGCTGGTTGCACTAGTGTGTTGACCCACTTCCATATCAAAGTGAATCTGCATAGTATCCATAGCGAAATTCGGAATAGTAACCAAAGGAAGTACAGGCATCTGTATTTGCTGGTCAACTTTTTCAACTGCTCCTGTAGTAGCTGAATTGGTCAGCCTTTCTAGATTGACATTTATAATATTCGCATCCCTGCTATTATCATCGCCACCCTTAGATGGCTTGAAAGCTAGTTCTTCAACAAAGTCTAAAGTGACTTGTGCTAATTGTCTCTGTCCTTTTGCTGCTCCAATAATAGGTGCTACAATAAGATCTTCAATTGGTAAGCCAACAAATGCTTTTACTGTGGTGTCTTGTTCTGCCATGATATGCTCCTTATGGTATTAACTTGTTCAGGTTATCTTTTATTCTGGCCAATCCCTCAGGTGTGTCTTTGCCATTAAATACCACCTTGATTTGAGCCATCCTTTTACTTGTATTCCTTTTACT
>CEQE01148904.1_pt1 | contig 13965 bp, 13 predicted proteins | sample 356201 | NCBI WGS metagenome assembly CEQE01 (sample SAMEA2619970, study PRJEB7988) | marine metagenome | biome: marine biome (ENVO:00000447); feature: mesopelagic zone (ENVO:00000213) & marine oxygen minimum zone (ENVO:01000065); material: "saline water (ENVO:00002010), including plankton...
AGAAAATCTGGATCTGTCCTTTCAACAGTCTGCGTTAGGCCCTGGATTAAAAGGCTAGTACCTTTACTTCGCTGAACAGACCTGTCTGTGGATAATAATGTATCGATCTTATCAGTAATATTAAACCTGTCTTCCAAAATTCTTGTGAAAGTGTTGTTATGCTGATCAGATAGATGCGCACCGGATGTAACGATCAACAAATCATGATTTTTCTCCTGTAATTCATTTAAAACAGGATATAATATATCATATTCTGATTTGATACCTGTAATAGCAATAATTTTTTTCTTTTTATTACCAGTCATTATCTGACATTTGAAAAAAAAATTTATTAGAGACTATTTCGTTACCTATCCATCTAAATACAAATTTGTTATAAATTATTTTTTCTTTAAAACCATATGATTTCAAAATATTACTAGCCTGACGATCTGTAGTTAAATAGTTAAAAGTATTATGTCCTTCTATTGTTCTTAACAACGAAAATAAATCTCCCACAGAGAAACTTAATTCATCAAGGGGTTGTATAAATAATATATCACATTCTGTTTCAGTATACTTTTTATAGAATATTCTGATTTTTTTTGATTCTTTTGAAAAGCAGTTTTGAAAAGAATTAAATCGCCAAAAAGAATAAGAAGAAGATAAACTTTTAAATACTTTATTTTTAATACTTATAGTTTGATCAGTGGTTATTTTATTTAATACTTTATTATTTATTTGAAGATAATTAAAAAAACCTTCTTCAAAACCAAATAAATTTTTTAAGTAAGGAAAAGAATTCTTATTTGGGAAACCATATATTAAATCAAAATTATTATCCTTGAGATATTTTATCATATATCTTAGGAGATAAAAGAATAATCCCGGACTTTTTTCACTAACCATGGATGCAACCGTTAACCCTGCCTTAATTGAATGATTATTATTTATAGTGAGATTGGTAGGCATAATTGCAGTGTGCCCTAAAATTTTATTACCCATCTTTGCAATTATATTTCCATTGAACCCATCTTCTATCTCTGGATTTTCGGTAAATCGCCACCTTATCTCATTTGATGATATTTTTTTCTTGAAGACTTGAATGTAAAGCTGTTTTAATGAAGAAATATCTTCTTCTATTAAAAGGGGAACTATCTTTGTCATCAGTTAAAATATTTTTTTATATATGCTAATTTCGACTTGCTGAAATCCACCTTACCATTTCTTGCAAAGGAAAATATCCATCCCAAGGATTCTGGTAAAGTGACATTTTTCCTAAATCCGGGAATCTATCTACACCAAAATTGGATAAAAGTTTTATAAGTTTAATTTTTCTTTCTTTGGCTACGAAAAGTCCTACTGATTGGATATTATTTGGCAGGTAGGGACCAAGTTCTTTTAGATTATCAATATATGAAATGAAAATACTTCTACAGTATATTGGGCTTTCGATATATGGATATTTTCCCAAGCTAGATAAAAAAATATTCCAATTGTAGTCTTCAGAACTAAATGCATTTTTGCTTTTATCAGATTGATATAAAAATTTTTTAACTAAAACATTGTAGAAGTTAATTGGATCCTTATAAAATTTGGTTTTTTTAGATTTTATATCAAATTCAACCTTTATCGCACTGACCAACTCATCCATTATGTCATCATCAGTTTTTTCAATTATTAAATTATGTGGAGAATTACATCCAGCCTGATCAAAAGTAAAAACATCATTGCTCAAAGCCTGAGCAAGCATTTTAATATCAGATGATTTTATCAATAACTCCTTTGAAGCAATTGCAAGAGAGACTTTTGGGCCAAAAACCAAATCTCTTGCATTTATTTTTTTTGGAAGACCTACCACAGCATTTACTGCATCTTTTCCACCCCAAGCAATCCTCAGATCAGCAATTTTTGATAAAATTTTATGATCTTCGATATCATCACTTTTTGCATATACAATAAGTACTGCATCTAACAGTATATTTAATAATTTCTTATTATCATCCTTAAAGTAATCAGAGCGTTCTAAATCATTAAATATTTTTGGTAAAACTTTTCGAAAACGCATAGGTACTTTCACAATACTTTTATTTTTTGTTAGCAAGGTTTGAAAAAGAGATATAACTCCAAGTACCGGTACGTTACCTGCAATCCAATGCACTGCTATACCAAGTGGTCTTGCATATAATATCTCTTTATTTGAATTATTTATAATTGGCTCATCCAAAAATTGATATTTTGTGAAACTAAGATTAAGTATTTGACGAGTGTTTCTTTTTTTGAGCCATGGAATTATGAAGCCCATGCTCTCTTTTCTAATTAGATCACGTACTCCACATTCTTTAGATGACCAATATTTTGAAATTGAATCAAAGAGATTGATTAAATTATCTGTTTTTTGATTAATGAGAGGGTTATCAGAATCCACAAATTTCTCAAATAAACCTTTATCAGTTTTATTGCTTTTTTTACTGCTTACAAATTCTATATCCATATTATTTTAAATATAATAGTTATCTGGTAATGTATCACCACAACCTCGATTTTCGGCTTTTAATAATCTTTTTGATATATCAAACTCAATTATTTCATGTCCCATCGAATCTGTATATCTATTATTTATAGTACCTAAATCATCATTCAAAATCGAAAACCCGGGATAACTTAACTGTATCGGCGATAAAAACTGTAATAATCCAATATCTCCATCGGGAACCACTTTTAAAGTGTTTACATCTCTGACTAATACATTTGAATAAGAACTTACTCTGCAACCTTTGTCACCAGAAGAAACATAAACAGTGCCAAGTTGCTCTGTGAATCCATAAATATCAAAAATGAATTCCTCATCAATATTTAATTGGTTTTTTATATGTTTATTTAGAATATTTTTACTTATTTTTTTTTCAGCAAGTTTTTTCCATCCACCAAAATGAATTAATCTATTTTTTTTATAACTGCTCATTTCAAACTGAGTTACATTTTTTTTATTCAATAAATATTGCCAAAGCATGTAGGTGTATCCAATAATTACTATAGGGCCTTTTCGAGAATATTTTATCATTTTCTGAACTTTATTATCATTCAAAAAAAGATTACCATTTTCATCTTGAGATAATAGATAATCCCTTGAACTTGCAGCCATTAAATACCCAGAAATTCCTGCAAATCTTGCTGATAAAGTTCCATTTTTACCGCCGGCTTTAACCGGCTTACAATCCACAATAAAAAAAGGCCTCCTACGTTTTCCTAGAATTGATACCAAAATTTTTGTTAAAGCTTTAGTTTGAAATTGCGATGTTTTGCTATCTATGAAAATACTGCTCCTTAATTTTGAGGATGTTCCACTTGATTTGATAATTTTTACTTTATCACTAACACTTCTCAAATCAATGTGTTTAAACACAGAACTTGGTAAAAATGGTATTTCTGATAAATCATGAATCTGACTAGGTTCTTTAAAGCTATTTCTTTTATACCAGATATTATATTTTTCACAATTTCTTCTATGATAACCAATAAGTTTTTTTAATAAATGGAGAATCTGCCTATCTTTTTCACTTTTAGATAAATAATAAGGATCTTTTTCAAGCAATTCATTAATTAGATCGTAAAGTTTCATAGGTTTTTATATAAATATTCTTTTAGGTCTGTTATGTTTATCTTTTTAAAAAAAAGCCTCCAACATGGATCATCCATAGAATTATTGACAATTGAATTAATAATATTTTTATCAGAAAATAATTCTTTAAAATGTGTTATTTTATTTTTTTCTAAAGCATTTTTTCTTACTTTAAATATATAGTTCAATAACTCGTCATTAATAATTATTTGAAGACCATCATCTATTTTACTTAAGTAATGAATTAATGGCATAAAAAATAAACAAATACATTCTGCGTGTTTAAACCCTGTCATTTCTTCAACTGAGTGGGATAGTGCATGACAAATACCCGAACCTGCATTATTCTGAGCGATGCCACCATTAAATGAAAGTATTGAATATTCCACTAAGAGTTCTTTGGGCATGATATTTTTTGTATCTATTTCATGATTATTTATTTTATCTAAAAAATATTTTATTGCATTAATTGAAAAATAATTTAGATATGGATTTTTATTTCTTGATGTCATTGATTCTAAACAATGACATAGTGCATCTATGGATCCAAGATAAATTTCTTTCGAGTTTAAATTTTTAAATAAGTCAAAATCATAAATAACTCCATCTGGCAAAAAGTCATGGTTTACGTTTACAACTTTGCCATTTTTTGTATTTATGATTGAAGTAATCGAGCATTCAGCACCTGAACCAATCCTAGATGGCAGAATATAAAGTTCCATTTTATGATTTTTATTTAGATATTTTAATCTTTGGTAGATTATCTTTGCAAAATCTATTATGGTGCCACCCCCAACGACAAAAACCAATCGAATATTATCTTTATATATTTTTGTCGATATCTCTGGTATTTTATTTGGAAACCTTCTTTCTTCACCTATTCGTATATGTTTCACAGGTCTTGAAGTTATTTTTTCAATTCTTTGTACTATTTTAGTATTATCAAAACTGTGACCTGAAATTAAAACCGATGATTCATTACTTAGCGTAGGTAGCATAAAATAACTTTTATTACCGAACCCTACTTTTTTAACTAATGATTGAAAATTCATACTATATTTATTTATTTAATAAAATATTAGGACGACGAATTTTCTTTCCATTTTTTGTTAAAAGATTTGAAAGAGTAAATTTTATTAAACAATTTTTTGAATTAATTGAAAAAATACTTAAAGTTTTTCTAATACGCTTTTTGATAATTGAGGATGAGGCGTCGGAATTTGTATTAATAATACAAGCAATTTTATTTCCTAAAATTTCGTCTGGTATTGAAAAAGTAACACAAATTTTAACTCCTTCGATATTTTCAATTGCTTGTTCTATTTCTTCAGATTGAAATTTCTCTCCTCCAACATTTAATTGATTATCAACCCTTCCTATTAATAATACTTTTGAGTTTTTTACTTTACATAAATCCCCTGTTTTCAGCCATCCATTCTTATCCTTATTTGTTAATTGTCCTGTATCTAAGTAACCCTGAAAAAGATTCAAACCTTTTAGTCGCAACTCACCATACCCATATTCTTGTAAATCATTTTTATTAATAGAATAATCACAGCCATCTAAAGGATCACCAATCCAATTGTTCGGGGAATTAAAATCATCTCTTTGTCCCCTCTCCCTGATAAATGCCCTTGACGCTTCAGTCATTCCATAATGGTGAATAATTTTCGTATCATGGAAATGATCCCTCAACCATTTTCTAACTTCGCCACTTATTGCACTACTGCCTAATTCCATGTAATCAATATTCTTCGAAAATTGTTCTATTTTACTTTTCAATAACTTTTTAATGATTTCTATGGCAGCGGGAACAAGAGATAAACCAGATATTCTAGTTGATTTTGAAAATTTGTAGATTTCTGGGAAATTTTTTAATCCGTCAGTAATTACTGCCGAACCACCAGTCATTAATACACATCTTAACCTTGCAAGGCCAAAAGAATGACTAAAAGGCATCGAAAGAAGTTCAAGATGATTCTGATTTTGTTTCAATTTTTTAATTAGACATTTCACGACATGAATGTATGCTGATTCCTCTATGATTACTCCCTTAGGAAGACCTGTGGTCCCAGTGGTAAATAAAATATCTGCTCTTTTACAATCTGGTTTTATTAAACTTTTATTGATTTCTTTGGATCGATCTAAAGATTCAATGCAATTATTTTTTAACCCAGAAGGATTGCTCACATAGCATTGTATATTATATTTTTCCATTAAATGTTCAGCCTGTTCAGGGTTCTGTCTTTGATTAAACATATATATATAATTACATAATTTATCTGCTGCAATGTACCAAAGCGGCCAGTATATTGTATTTTTTGGTCCTAAGGCAATAGTCTGAATTTTTCTGGATGATAAATATTCGTTTATTTGATTTATTACATCTAAACAAATCCTACCAGATAAAGATTGTTTTAGATCATAAAAAAATATCTTTTCAGGATTATTAGCAAAATATTCTACTGATTTATTATAAATACGGGACATTCTTATAATTTATTATTAACCATATCAATTAGCTTTTTAACAGTATCCTGACCAATGATTTCATCAATATCAAACTCAATATTTAGTCTAGTTTCAATCTCGGAAATTATCGATATGTGACCCAATGAATCCCAACCAGGAACTTCTTCAAACCTTGATTTAAGGTTAAGCTCTACATTGGTCAAATCTATACTTTCATCAAATACGTCCTTCATAAATTCTAAATCAACTTGAATATTTATATCTTTAGTCATTCAGTTAAGTAAACTAGGCATGTTTAAAAGTTAGCTGAAACAGGCAAACTAATGAGATTTGAGATTGATTTAATTAAGGATAAAATTCTATTCGGTCAAGGAGTCCCAAAATCCATATTGATTAGCATCAATTTGGTATTTTTCTTCCGGATCAACTTTTAGGATATTACAGAATATTTCTGTAAACGTATTTTCTATAATATTTCTAGTCTATCCCTGACTATTCAATCATTAAATCTATAGATGAAAAAAATCTCTATGAAATATCTTAGTCACCAATTGCCGCAGGCAGTGTTTTTCTTTTTCGCGTTGGTCCGAATATTTCTTTGATACTTTTAGCATCTTTGTATGGCTGTTGTGACTTGTGCTGTTGTGACTTGCGAAGTTTAACACTTTCTGGCCATTTATCTTCTAAATGTTTCTTGTCTGATTTAATCATCTGGCTTTTTACATAGCAAATTTCTCCACATAACGGAGGATAGTCCCCAGACAACATATTACGCCGAAATTCAACTAAAGCTGGATGGTGCCAAACATTTTCAAATCCTAGGGATGCATCTACTTGAGGAACTGGGATATTTCCACTAAATTCAGGTTTCATGCGAACGCACGGAAGTAGGTATCCCAATTCATTGATATATGGGTCTTCAAAGGTTGTAAAACAAATATTTTGATTTTTCTTCATTTCAATTACTGGATCATGAGCAACTTCTCCTGCCGCTTCCCTCAAGGTCCAATCCAAGTTATATTTTTCTATATCAGATTCCCATCTACTTATCAAGTTCCCCAATTTTGAGGTTGAAACACGGGTAATATTTTGCTTTCTAGCAGTTTCAGTTTCAAAAAGCGGAATAGTATGAATGGTAAGTTTTTTTGCTTCCTTTAAATCATCAACTAAATTAAATAGGTCATCATAATTATACGATGCTACGAGAATGTTAACCTGTACATCAAGATCAGTATCATTGCTCATGTAAACAACTTCGGATATTTCTTTTTTAAGATCTAAGCCACGATATTTCTTTTCTTTCTTTTCATCAAATTGCCATATACTAACCTCTATCTCCGTTAAACCACTATTAATAACAGAATCTATTCTTTCTTTACTAAGAAATGAAGCATTTGTAGTTATTCTTACACGATCTGTTAATTTTCTTACCAGGCTTATAGCATCATAGAGACGAGGATAAAACCATACTTCACCTAAACCCGCAAGATGTATAAACTGGAAAGGTCCTTTAGTATTATTAACAAAATCTTTGAGTTTTTCCCAGGGCATTTCAGTCTCTAATATTGCTTTATATTGTGAATCAAATCGATAGCAAGCAAAACAATGTGCATTACATTTAGCTGTTAAACCAATAGCAATTCCTCTAAAAGACATAGTATCTATATCACTGTAGGGAGTGGCATGTTCGCCATGAAGAAGAATTTCATAATACTTCAATAAGCGATCATCTAAATTCTCAATATTAAACCACTTTTTAACAGATTCCCTTATTGCTGCTTTATCATTTATAACGTCCGCTGGAATATCAGGATATATTGTTTTTTTGTTTTGTAACATATTTTTCTAGGTATTTTTAATTTTTAATTTCTATTTATCTAATTCTATCTATCGTGAATTCAACTATTAATTATTGTCTCAATTCCTTCGCGTCTTCACCATTTATGAATAACACACAGTATTGTAATCAATAATACTTTCTATTACAAAACAAAGTTTAACCATTTTGAAAGATTAATATCATTATTTATTAATGAAATACGAGCTTCTTTGAGACCGTCAGACATGAAATTAAATAAATTAGATGTTGAGACTGCAGAAACATTACTTTGGGTTAGTGCGTCTAAAAAATGGTTTGCATTTCCTGCCCCACCTGATGCAATAATTGGCAGCCTACTGTTGTCACTAAAATATTTTAAAACTTTTAAATCATACCCTCTTGCCAGGCCAGAACAATCAATTGATGTAAGGTATATCTCACCGATACCCAAATCATTAGTATAATCTATAGTCTCTTTGTGATTTAAGTTTAATTTATTTTTTCCATTCCCTGTCATTATTACGATATTAGGTAAATTTATATTTTTATAACTATCATTGGATATAATATCACTATAATAGGTATCATGAGCTTCTCTTAAAAAATCTATAGAGGCAATTATAGATTGTTCCCCAAAACGTTTCGAAATACTTTCAACTAATTTTGGTTTTTCAAAAAGGCATGTATTGATAACTACTTTCTCTGCACCTGCATCAAAAATTTTATAAACATCATCTAAATTTGATATACCACCACCTGCTGCAATAGGCATAAAATAATTTTTTGTCAGCAATTTGATGCTATCTACAAATTGAATAATATCCTTATTCCTACGCTCAACATTTAATATGACTAATTCATCAATTGATTTTGCGATAGATTCAAAATCATAGTTTTCATTTACCCAATCTAAATCTCCTACTTTTTGAAGATTAAAATTTCTACTCAGGTTAAAATACCCATGACTGTATAGTAAAGTGAAAATTAATCTTTGCTTCAACATTAATATGTAATCAAATTTCCTTACAAAAGTTTTTTAATAATATTAAACCATTCCCTTGACTTTTTTCCGGATGAAACTGAGTGCCATAGATATTTTGATTCCTCACAGCAGAAACAAAATTGCATCCATAATTGGTTACTGCATAGACGTGATTATCGTCCTTTGGTATAAAATGATAGGAATGGACAAAATAATAGTCTAAAGACTGGCTAATTCCTTTAGACAATAATTTATTTTTTTCTTTAAAATGTACAGTGTTAAATCCTATATGTGGCAAGCGCAAGTGAAGTTTATTATTTAAATTAAATTTTATTACCTTACCTGGTATCCAACCAAATCCGGTACTCCCACCATGTTCCTCACCATAATCTGAAAATATATGCATACCAAGACAAATACCAAGTATTGGTACTTTATTAATTAGCACCGCTTCATTTAATGGTTCAAATAAGTGACTTTTATGAATATTATCCATAGCTTTTTTATATGAACCTATTCCCGGGAGTATTAACCTTTCAGCTTTTAAAATATCCTTTTGTGAATTAGTAATGAGAGCTTTTTCGCCGATGTATTCTATAGCTTTCCCTATAGAACGCAAATTCCCTAATCCGTAGTTTACTATTGTTATTCTATTCACCTGTGGTATTTAAAAGAAAATTAAAGAGCGACTTATTGTAAAAGAATATTTACAATTATTCAGGAACAAAAGTGGGTTCCCAAAAACCATTTCTTTTAACAAATAAATCTTTATTTGCATGTTTATCTAATACTTCATCAAACTCTTCTTTAGTCATTTGATAATAACTTAAATATAAGTCAATGTATTGTTCTGGATATTCACCATCATATTTTTTTACAAGATTTATACCTTGATCCCTAGTGAGAGCACCTTCTCTAATATCATTTCCAACAATAGTTGTAGTACGACCAAATCCAAATTTCAAATACATTAGATAAAAATAAAGCCATATAAGATAAGTATCTGTCGTCGAAAAATTTTCATAAGATCCAACATTTCTTTCTTCCCTCTCAATTAATCCTAACTTTTCTTTTGCAACTAAATAATGTTTATAGTTTGAAAAATGTTCAAAATATGACATATGTGATATGTCCAATTTTTTTTCAATTATTTCTTCTTTTGATGGATGAATAAACCAATAAAGCTCCTGTTCAGAATATTTATCAATATATTGTCTCGGATCAATACCACTTAAATAAAAATTGATACTATGCTCAATATCGTAATTATGTCGATATTTTAACTCAGTGGACCCTCCGTATTCTGATTCGCCTTCTTCTGCATACATTACAAAAGGAATATCATATATAACAGCACAACGCCAGATAGCCGCGTGTACTGACATCATAAATGCGTGCATAGGAATCCCATGATTAATAAAATTATCTTTATCAATTTCCTTTGAGATCCTTCTATTCGGAGTAATAAAAACGTGATCAAAACCTCTATCAAGAAAATTTTGTATATTCTGCTTACCTAGCGGATCCTCTATTGGTGGTCTTATTGTGATGCATAATGGATGCATTCCTAGTTTATCTCTAAGAATATATGCATTATAAGCCCCATCTTTCCCTCCGCTGTAGGGAACTATGACATTTGGACGATTTGGGTTTAGTTTTTTATATTTTTCACATAATTCTTCTAGCTTTGCCCATCTTTGTTCCCAATTAATGATAGTTTTTTTTTCTTCTGCCCAAACACAAGCATTACATATGCCTTCCTTATTAAATTCAATTCTGGGACGTGTAGATACATTTAAACACTTAGTACAATATTTCATTGTGAAAAGACTCCTATGGTTTTAACGCAGTAATTGATTAGAATTAAGTCAAACGTGAGAATCCTGTATCGATTATATCACCTTCGATATATTCCAGTAGTTTTCCTTGGGTATTATATTTTTTTAATTTTTTAAAAACATCCTCAGAATCTACAATAAATTTGTTAATTAACTTCTTTGAATAAGCAAATGACATATACACATTTGATCCAAGTAAGTAACCTTTTTTTAACATCTCTTGAGCATAATATGTTTGTGATAGAAGAGGATTTTGTTTGAAAGATATGTGGGTTAATGGTGGTATTCCATCAATATGGATCTTGACTCCATGTTTTCTTGCTAAATTTTTCCAGCCATTATTTAATAGCCTGCCAAGATTAATTAATTTTTTATTCACTTCATATTTTTCTATTTTTTTTATGGTTGCTAGCGCCGCAACAAAACCTATACTTTCACTCCACATTGTTGAACTGATAAATGTATCTTGAACGTATTCCATAACTTCACGACGTCCAATAATAGCTGAGACAGGAAATCCATTCCCTAGCGCTTTACCAAAAATTGCAATATCAGGATAAATATTATGCGTTAAGTGTATACCTCCTACATTCATTCTAAAACCTGAGGTCACTTCATCAAAAACAAGAACTGCACCAATATTATCTGCAATTTTTCTCACCCCAATTAAGAACTCTGGTTCAGGTGGTTGCTCTCTTTGAGGCTCCATAATAATTACCCCAATATCATTACCATACTTATGTGCTAATTTTTCAAGTTCATTTAATTTATTATAACGGAATGGCAATGCTGTATTTATTAAAGATTTAGGTACTCCATTCGGACTAAGACCTGAAAGTAGGTGTAAATCAAGATTATTAGGGTCTGCTATATTTGAAGATAAATACCAATCATGCCAACCATGATATCCACAAAATGCAATTTTATCCTTACCAGACGCAGCTCTACCAATTCTTACGGCAATTGCACAAGCCTCGCCTCCGGTACGAGCAAATCTTGCCATATCTGACCAGGGGTGTAACCTAACTAAATACTCAGCTAATTGTACTTCTTGTGGTGAATTAAGAGTGCACATATTACTATTATTGATTGATTTAATTACTTCTTTATTGACATCATCATCGGCATAGCCGAGAATACATGAACCTACTCCCATTTGTGCAAAATCTATATATTCTTTCCCATTGATATCCCAAACTTTACATCCTTTTGCTTTTGAGTAGTAAGCTGGCCAAAATTCTGGTAGAAATCTTTCACTCCTTTTACTAAGTAATTGATTCCCTCCAGGTATGAGATATTTAGCTTTTTTCCATAAATCAGGTCCTTTCATTTTTTACTATTCCTTTGCTTTTCCATATCTAAACTTTTCTCAAATTGCTTTTTATATAAATCAATTAAGTGCCCGTTCAATTTATAAAGTTTGTTTTCAATTACTTCATCTACAATTTCTTTATCAGTTAAATATGAAATACTAGAATGTAATTTTGTAATCAGATTATTAAAAAATATATAGTCTTCATTATAATCGAGTGTAAACCTTAATTTTTTATCGATATTAGAAAGAGGATTAAAGTAGATATTATCAATATAATTATTATCAAATATTCGACCCCAACCGGTTTCTAAAATATCATTTTTATAATTAAGTAAAGAATTATTTAAAAATTCCGTAGAATACCCTGAAACATTCATACCTAAAGGCAAATTATTTGTAGAAACATAATTGCAATCTTTGCCCAGTTTTTCATAGACCATTCTCATTGCCAATGGTGAGCACAGTATGTCATCACCATCAATTGAAAGTATATAATTTAAATTATACTTTTTGGCTACTTGGAGTTGCCTTAAAGGTATATTATCATTGGACCCGAAGAATACTTCAATACCTAGTTTCTTAAATATATTAAAATCTTTATCTTCTTTATTTTTTGAAGTCGCAATGAATAGAATCATTGAACCCAAATTAATTTCTCTTCGAAACTCGTTTTTTATACGTATAATTAAATATTTTAAAATTGGTTCACCTTTAACATCTAATAGATGTTTTCTTGGTAATCTCGTAGAACCAAGTCTAGCCGAGATTACAATACCAAATTTCATTAAAAATTAACATATTTATTTGTATTTGAAGATTTTTCAATGCAATAAAGTAATTTCAAAATATCATGATCTTTCTTTAGCGTATTTTTAAAGACTTTACCCTTCTTCACGGTTTTAATAAAATCACTTAATTCATTTACATACATGTATTCATCAATATTCTCATTGTAACCTTTTTCAGCATTCCCTTTAGAATAATAAACTTTAGTAAATTTTTTACTTCGGGAATCATAATATTCTATATAGTCATTATTCCAGTCCCACCTAAGTTGAGTATTTTCGAAATTGATCAAAAGATTTCTTGTGGCTTTTCTAGACACAACGTCGACTGTAATTGTTGCAAGCATATTATTGTAACCCAATAAAATATTATAGGTATCATCTATTAATTCAGCTCCTTCTATATTAATAGATTTACCTTTTTGAGCACATACTCGTACAGGAAAACCAAGTAAATCAATAATCCAGGTTAATTCAAAAGGAACAATCTCTCTACATCCGCCGGTTTCCGGATTGGATACATAATAATCGCTCACTTTTTCATGTGAATGCCAGTCGGGCAAATACTGCCCAGAGTGATATATTAAGTTAGAAATTTTACCAAAATTCTTATTTGTTATTAATTCTTTAATTTTATTAACTGCTGGATGATACAAAAGTGTAGCAGAAGGTATACCAACTATATTTGCTTTATCTATAAGTGAAATAATTTTTTTCATTGATGTGTCAACTACGCTCGCTTCTACAAAAAAATGTATACCTTGTTCAGCTGCCAGAAGCATATAAATGTGGTGTGCATCAGGTGGAACTGAGATTATCATTACATCTGGTTTCAACTCTTTTATAGCATTAAGAGCATTATTAAAAACTGGGATATTGTATTTATCTTTAACTTCAGATCTTCTATCCGATCTTAAATCAAATCCAGCAATATTATTATACTTCAATCTTTTTAAACATCTTATCCTTCTCTTTCCCATTGAGCCCAGCCCAACAATTAGAAATTTCATATGACCTCTTTTTTTAATTAGGATTTTTTATACCCTGCAAAGTATTAATAAAACAATTATTCATTTATTCTAAAACCTATTAGCCTGTAGTTCTTCTTAAAAAATAATTTTCCTACACTTAATTTTTTAACTATGATATGAAA
>CEQE01142201.1_pt1 | contig 13963 bp, 12 predicted proteins | sample 356201 | NCBI WGS metagenome assembly CEQE01 (sample SAMEA2619970, study PRJEB7988) | marine metagenome | biome: marine biome (ENVO:00000447); feature: mesopelagic zone (ENVO:00000213) & marine oxygen minimum zone (ENVO:01000065); material: "saline water (ENVO:00002010), including plankton...
GTCGGGCGCCAGCGCCAAGGCCAGCAGCAATCGTTCCGCCGTGACATAACTATCACCGGCTTTTTTGGCGATCTCTTCCGCTTGGCCCAGGACTTTTGATAGCTCGGTCGATATAAAAACCTGACCGGCGCCCGAGCCTTGCACTTCCGGCACCCGTTTGAGCTCGGCCAGAACATCTTCGAAAGCTTGTTTGGCATTGCCGCCCGCAGCCTGGATCAGACTGGCGGCCATGCCCTCTTTATCCTCCAAAAGAACCTTTAAGATATGTTCCGGCGATAACTGTTGATGCCCGGAGCGGGCTGCTAAGCTTTGTGCCGACTGAATAAAGCCCCTTGAGCGCTCGGTATAGTTCTCGAATTCCATTCTCATTTACCTTTCTAGTGACAAGGTATCATGCGCCTGACGATTTGGCCGCATGCAACCCCTCAAAGGATGAGTAGTCGTTGTTTTCGTTATCTAATATGGGCCAAACGGTGCTAGCCGCAAGGGGTTAAAAAGGATACCAATGTTTAGCTAAAAAACAAATTAACAATGCCAAAGAAAGATTATGGACGAAATTTAATGACGCGAGTTGAAAGCATTTACCGCTATCCGGTAAAAGGGCTGTCCGGTGAAAGCATGGCAAGCGTGGTTGTTAACGCGGGCGAAGTTATTCCAGGTGACCGCGAATATGCCTTTGCCCGGGCAGGTGTTCAATTTGATCCCGACCAGCCGGAATACCTGCAAAAGACAAACTTTTTGGCTTTGGTAAGAGATGAAAAACTGGCCGAGTTTGATACCCGGCTCAACCCGGCATCCAAGACGCTGTCGATCTTCCAAGATAGAATATTGGTAATGGAGGCGGATTTAGCCAATGCAGCCGATTGTGTCGAGGCAGCGGAACTTTTCCGGGATCATTTGGACATGTCACCGGACAATTGCCCGTCTATTGTTCGCGCGACCGGAGGGACAGTGGGGCATTCTTTCTCTGATGTGCCTAACAAGGCAATATCACTGATCGGCCTGGCATCGGTAAGAGAATTTGGTGAGAAGATTGGCGCCGCGATTGATCCCCTGCGTTTTCGCGGTAATATCAATTTTGACAGCGATGAGGCGTGGCAGGAATTCGACTGGATCGATCAAGAGTTAAGAATTGGCGATGTTATATTACGCGCTTTTAAGCGAACCCAACGCTGTGCGGCAACAACTGTAAATCCAACAACGGCGATACGCGATATCAATGTGCCGAAGAAGCTGCACGAAAGCTACGCCCATATGGATATGGGCATCTACACAGAAGTCGTCGAGGGCGGTGAAATCAAATGTGGCGATGAGATAGAATTAATCTAGAGGAGTTCAAGCAGATATTGGTTCTTGAGGTTCCTGATTTTCTGGGGACTCCTGAGATTCCGCGCTATCATCAGTATTTCCCAAATTTTCAGCAGGTTCCGCCGTCGCTGCTTCCGCTTCGACTACCACCTGGTCCGCTTCGGCAATTTCAGGCTGTGTTTCAGAGATTTCTTCCGGTGATGTCTCTTCTGAAGGTTTATTTTCAGCGTCGGCTTTTTGCTGCTGATTACGGTTGTTGTCCCTGACATTATCCCGGCCATTGCTCCGATTTCGGTTGCGGCGGCTGCGGCCACGATCTTTTTGACTAGAATCGCCATCTTTAGCGCCGTCTTTTTGAGCTTGGGAATCGGCATTGGCATGCAGGATGCGATAAAAATGTTCGGCGTGCTGGAAGTAGTTCTCCGAAGAAATTCGATCATCGGCAGCCAGAGCATCGCGGGCTAAGGCGAGATACTTTTCATGGACCTGGCTCGCATTGCCGCGAATTCGGCCCTCCGGGCCGCCGCTATCGAAGTTGCTGTTTCTGTTGCCTTGTCTCTTACCGTTACCACGCCCACGAGAGCGCCGGGAATTGGAAGCTTGTTTCATTGTGTCATAACTTCACTGCTTTTATCGCTGAATATGCCCCCACCCAAATGAACTGCTTCGATTTAATACCCATTATACTATTGATCTTGTGATCAGGGGTGACGCTATCAGTTCTTTTCCACGTTTGGGGATTTATGGTGGCCGCTAAACTCAAACCATCTAAATGGCGTTTACGGCACAACCGTTCCATCCAACCTAATGATCTCTGCGAGGTTTTCAAACTATTAATTCACAATTTTTCTATGATTTTTATACTGTTGCTAAGATGCAACGCTCTACGTTTGCGATATCTTGATGAATACTTTTTACCATTAAGTTGTTATTTAAAAAAATTTCTTTGATATCAGCTACTTGTCCCATACCGCATTCGACGGCCAGAAGCCCATGCGGCGGTAAATGAGCCTTACACTGAGCCGCAATTGAGCGATAGGCGGCAAGTCCATCAATTCCGCCTGATAAAGCCAAGCGTGGTTCAAATTGATTTACATCCGGTTCGAGCGCCGCGATCTCTGATTCGATGATATAGGGCGGATTGCTGATAATGATATTAAACTCACCGTCCAGCCCCGTCATCCAATCACCTTGTTGGATAGTTACTCTGGAAGTCAGGCCGAGTATCTCCGCATTCACTTGCGCAATGTCGCAAGCTTCGGGGTTGATATCCAGCCCAAGACCGGTCGCGTTCGGTAGTTCTGACAGCAGCGCCAATAACAGGCACCCGGTGCCGGTGCCGAGATCCAATAATTTCAGACTGGCATTTTTATCGGGGAGTTCGCCCAAAACGGCTTCAATTAAAGTTTCGCTATCGGGTCTTGGGATTAAAGTCTCCCGGGAGACTTTAAAATTAAGGCTCCAAAACTCTTTCTGGCCGGTAATATAGGCAATTGGTTCGCCGGTTTTTCGGCGCGCCGCAATTTCAGCTAGTTTGGCGATTGTTTCCGGAGCCAGTTGATCTTCCGGGTAACCGATAATGCGGGATTGCTCAATGTCAGCCGCGAAGCTCAACAGCATGCGCGCTTCCAACCGAGGTTCCTCGATACCGGCGGCGGCCAATTCATCGCTCAGTTGTTGATAAATCGCGCCAATGGTTTCAGTCGGGGTGGCGGGTGTGGTCACGTGATTTCGGCGAGGCGGGCCGCTTGGTCTTCCGTGGCGAGGGCATCAATCACCTCATCAAGGTCGCCCTCCATCGCCCGGTCCAATTTATAGAGCGTTAGATTAATGCGGTGATCAGTGATGCGGCCTTGGGGAAAATTATAGGTGCGGATGCGTTCCGAGCGGTCACCTGAGCCGACTTGATTCTTGCGATCCGCGGCCCGGGCTGCGTCTTTTTCGGCGCGCTCGGTCTCATACAATTTTGAGCGCAGCATTTTCATCGCCTGAGCACGGTTTTTATGCTGCGATTTACCATCCTGGCACTGCACCACAATATTGGTCGGCAAATGGGTGATGCGGATAGCACTATCGGTTTTATTGACGTGCTGGCCGCCGGCGCCCTGAGCGCGGTAGGTGTCGATGCGTAAGTCTCTCTGATCTATATGAACGTCGACTTCTTCGGCTTCGGGCAGGACCGCGACGGTGGCCGCCGAGGTATGAACGCGGCCTTGTGATTCTGTTTCCGGTACGCGCTGGACCCGGTGAACGCCGGATTCAAATTTAAGCTTAGCAAAAACCCCTTTGCCGGTGATGTTGGCGGAGGCTTCTTTAAAACCGCCGATACCGGTTTCATTGATGTCGATCGGCTCGAATTTCCATTTATGCTGCTCGGCATAGCGCTGATACATGCGGAATAATTCAGCCGCAAACAGAGCGGCCTCATCGCCACCAGTGCCGGCGCGGACTTCCAAAATAGCGTTTTTTTCATCGGCTGCATCTTTGGGCAGGAGCAGCAGCTGAATTTCCCGCTCTTTTTCCGGAATTTTGTGTTTAAGCTCGTTGAATTCTTCTTCCGCCATGGTGCGCATTTCACCATCGGTATCCGGATCAGCGATCAGATCGGCTAAATCCTGAATTTCAGCTTCCATGGCGCGGAATTCTTCGACGGCCTTAACGACATCCGTCAGTTCGGCGAATTCCTTGGCAATACGTTGCAGTTCCTGGCTGTCCAGATCGGTTTGGGTGGCCATGGTGTCGCGCAATTCATCATGCCGCGCAACCACGCGATTGAGTTTTTCCGCAATGCTCATTTGTTAAGTATCTCTTGAACTCTTCGGTAAGTCTTTGAGGCGATCCAGCAATATGCGAGTTGCCTTTTCAGCATCACCACCGGCTTTATCCAGCGCTTCACGTCGCAGGCTTTCAATATCATCCGAGGTGTCGGTTTGAACTATTTCGTCAGACCCTTCAGATTGGGAGGCATCAAATTTGGCTGCTTCCTCGTCGATAATCTGCCACGCTGTTTCAGCTTCCTCGGCCCGTGAAGCGCGGCCTTCCCGGGTGACACGTTCCAAATCATCGAGGGTATAGAGAAAAACGTCTTCGAGAGCTTCAACCGCGGGATCAACGTCTCCCGGCACGCCGGTATCGATGACAAATATGGGTTTGCGTCGGCGCGCTTTGATGGCTGCTTTTAAGCTCTCGGCATCCAGCACAAAACGCCTGGTATTCATTGATGTCAGGACAATATCAGCCTGGGTCAGCAGCTGCGCTAAATCTTCAAAAGTACCAATATGGCAGTTGAGATGCTGGCCCAGGGTATCGGCACGCTGATCTGACGGATGGGTGACGATCAGATTTCCAAGCCCCGCCGAGCACATGCTCGATGCCAGCATTTCACCCATTTCGCCGGCGCCGATCAGGAGGCCGGTCGAGCGCGCCAGATCACCATGAAGATCACGCGCCACTTGGACAGCTGCCGCGGCAATTGATACCGGTCGCTGATCAATCTCGGTTTCCAAGCTGACACGCTCGGCAGCCAATTGTGATGAGGCTATCAGATTATCCAAATAAGCGCCGGTCATATTATTGCTGCGGGCATGCCGGTGAGCAGAGCGCAATTGGCCGAGCAATTGAGTATCGCCGATAACCAAGCTATCCAGTGCGGCGGCGACAGCAAATAGATGTTTAATCGCTTCCCGGTCACTGAGAGTGTAGGTTTGACTTTCAATTTCGCTACGGCTCTCTCCGGCATGAGCGGTGAGCAGTTTAACAACTTCCTCGGCTGTGCTGGCAGGCGAAATAGCAGACGTAGCGATCACTATTTCGGTAATGTCAGTCGTCGAAAAAATAATCGCTTCATCAAATCCGGCTTCACGCAGGCGGTTATAAAAAGACGGCAGGGCAGTTTCAGAAATAAACAACCGATCGCGCAGCAGCATTGTCGACGACCGGTGATTGGCGCCGACGATGACAAGTGATCCTGCTAACTGATCCGGTTTTACTTTCTGATCGATCATTTTGTTAAATTTTTTAACCTCATTTATAAGGCGCCAAGTGATCTTCCAATGTTTCCAATGATACTTCTTTTTGCTCGCCGGAATCCATATCTCTCAGCGTGCCGACATTTCGCGTTAGCTCGTCTTCGCCCAGCAAAATAGCCGCCGCCGCATTTAATTGGTTCGCCCGCTTCATCCGTTTTTTGAGATTACCGGAATAGCCAAGATCAACCCGATAGCCTTTTTTACGCAGCATTTCCGTGACCACCAGCGCTTCGCTTTCAGCCTCGCCACCAACCGGAATTACGACAATGGGCCGCTTGGCTTCAACACCATCATCCAATAACAGTGTCAGGCGTTCTACGCCGGCAGCCCAGCCAATCCCAGGGGTTTCGGATCCACCCATCTGGCCAACGAGCCCGTCATAGCGACCGCCGGCGAGCACCGTGCCTTGGGCGCCAAGATCAGTCGTCGTGAACTCAAACGCGGTGTGGCAATAGTAATCGAGACCGCGCACAAGATTAGTATTGTGTTCAAAGGCAATGCCCAGCTTGTACAAGCCTTCACAAAGGTCTTCAAAAAAACTTTGCGACGCGTCGTTCAGGCTATCTTGCAATCTCGGTGCATTAACGACAATCGCTTGATCACTTTCGTCTTTGGAATCGAGAATACGCAACGGATTTCGTGTCAGCCGCTCCAGACTATCTTTTGATAATTTGTCTTGATGACCGGAGAGATACTTTACCAGCTCATCGCGATAGGCGTTGCGGCTTGCGCTGTCACCCAAACTGTTGAGCTCAAGCGTGATATTGTTTTTGAGGCCAAGCTCTTCCAGAAATGTTTGGGCGATTGAAATGGTCTCAATGTCGGCTTGTGGTGTGGCGACGCCTAAAATCTCGACACCGACTTGGCGAAATTGGCGGCGGCGGCCTTTCTGCGGGCGCTCATAGCGAAACATCGGTCCACGATAGAACAATTTAAGCGGCAAATCCTGCTGCAATCCATTGGAAATAAAGGCGCGCGCGACACCGGCGGTGCCTTCGGGCCGGAGCGTAATCTGATCGCCACCCTTATCTTCAAAGGTATACATTTCCTTGGTGACGATGTCAGAGGTATCGCCCAGGGTGCGGCTGAAAACCTCGGTAAACTCAAAGATTGGCGTGGTAATTTCACCAAAACCGTAGCGCTCGGCAACCTCAAATGCGGTTTCTTCGACCCGCCGGAAAAGGCGGCTTTCTGCGGGCAATATATCTTGCGTGCCGCGAACTGGTTTCAATGACGTCATTTAGTAAAAGTTCCAAAAGTTAGTTGCTGATCCACCACGCTGATTAGCCGCGACATTTTCATCGCGCTCATCAGATTAAGACACTAAAATGCTATAAATGTTTGGTGTTTAACAGGTTTTTCTGGGAATTAGCGCTGATAATCATTCGACAACCGCTGAGCCGTCGATAAGCTTTTCGGCTTCCAAAACAACATTGCGGCGGACGGCGCCAATCGGACCAATCGAGGGAACTGCCGTGCCGTCAACCAGAATTTCCAAAGCACCGGCATTACCGGTGATCAGGCTTAAGCCGGTTCGATTTGGTACATTGTAACTGTCGCCCTTTTTAAGCAGGCGCGTAATCAGCAGCTGATCGGCATCGTTGTCGCGGACTTGAATGTAGCTGTCGGTTATCGCCCGCAGGGTAATGCGGGAATTTCCGGTTGCCACAGCTGATTTGATCGCCGCTTCAAGTGCCGGTTCAGGTTCTGGTTTAATCTCGGGCTTAATTTCAGGTAGGGCGGCAACTTCCTGAGCCGGTGCGGGTTTGGTTTCTGCTACCGGTTCCGGTTTAGATTCTGGTGCAGCTTCTGAAGCAGTTTCTGGCGCTGGTTCAACTTTTTTCTCGGCGACAGGTTCGGCTGTTGGTACTTGCTCTGCAACTTTTTCTTCGACTTTTTCAGCCACTTTCTCAGTAACCGGTTCAACATTTGGTTCAACCTTTAATTCAGGTGCCGCTGTTGGTGCAGGTGCTTCCTGTTTTTCCACGATTTCCTGACTAACCGGTTCGGACTCCAGTTCTTTTGAAGCAACTTCAGGAGATATCGGTTGAGCTGGTTCGGTGGTTTCTACTGCCGCCGTCTCTTGAGCGGCTGTGGGTTTAGGTTTGACCGGTGCGTCCGCAACAACCTTTTTTACCTCTTCAACTTTATCCTCAGTTTTTACTTTAACTTCCTCAGAAATTTTTTCTGCAATATTCTCAACGGGTTGGGCGGCGTCCTTAACAACTTCCTCAATCTTGACGTTTTGCCCGGTTTCGATAGGTGTTGCTACCGGCGTTGCTACTGGCGTTTCTTCGGGCTTCGCTTCGGTCTGGTCTTCTGATTTCTCACTAGAATTATCTACCGGTGCGGCGTTCGCTGCGCTGGTCTGTTCCTCGGCCGTTTTGATCGGCTCCGTTGCTACCGGTTTTTCGCCAACTATAGCTGCCAGTTTTTCAGGAACCGCCGGCACCTGCTCAGTGACAAAGATGTTTTTGGTCGAAACGTAATACCAGCTGCCATAGCCGATGGCTGCCAATACCAGACCGAGCATAACAATCGCGCCACCGGGAATACCGTGCTCCGGAACCAGGGACGGGAAAGTTAAATCCTGCATTCTTTCCGCCGATGTTGATTCGGATTTGTAACGGCGGACAACTTCTTCACCATCCAAACCGAGATATTCGGCATAGGTTCGAATGAAACCAATCGCGTAAATAGTGCCCGGAAGTTCTTCAAATTTATTGTTTTCTATGGCTTCCAGATAAACCTGGCGAATTCGCAAAGCGTCGGATACCTCGCGCAATTCCTCGTCGCGGCGATTACGGGACGCGCGCAATAAATCACCAATGCTGGTGCCATTGGGAGAAAGTTCTTCGATATTCATCGAGGGTGGTAAATTCGCGTTCATTCGTTCTCTTCTTCTAGTGATTAATCCCAAACGTTTCTGGAATCACCATCGCATCCGTTAAAATCATTCCTGCTGAAAAATGATTTGAACGGAACGAAGCGAAATTAGCTCCAGAAATCAAATATTTCCACTAGAATCGTAAATTTACACTTAAATTAGTTTTCTCTCAACAAACTTTTAAAATCGAACAGAATCAATGGCAACGCGATTATTGCTAATTCAACATACGATAATATTGCACTTTAAGATGGAGAATCGTTGAATAAACAGGCGCAAGGTCAAAAATCGAAAGTGCCGCTTGATATCCACAAGCGGTTAATTTGTATTATCCAATTGGCGTTTCGGTTAAGTTTAAGCAGATTTTCCCAAATTGTTTTAGAGAAAACGAGCCATGCCCCTCATCCATCCCCTCATTGATGTCAAAGAATTCGTTGAAAACAATCCATCCAAGTCACAATTCTTGACACCGATTAGCGGTGAACACGGAAGTTCAACGACGGCGTTTTATTCAATTGCGGCACCCGGTGAATTGCCGCGTCGGCACCGGCACAAGAATTGTGACGAAATATCTATATTGTTGAAGGGAAGTGGTGTTTACGGGCTGGGCGATCAACGCATTCCAGCGTTGGCGGGTGATTGCCGCGTCGTGCCTAAAGGCAGCGATCATTTTTTTGTCAATGAGTCAAATGAGCCATCACTTATGGTTGGATTTTTTGTCGGCGCCAAAGATGTCGCCGCTACCGGCATTGCCTATGGAACTGCCGTCACCACGGGTGATCTGGCCGCGCCGCGCGGCGAACAGGATGGCGGTATTCTAATTAAACTCGACGATGTTCAACCGGAAAGTATGGACAAGGGCGATGGCTGGCTAATCACCGATTTTCGTTTGCCGATTTCAGCCCGCAACGGCTGTTCATCGACGCTGTTCCGGGCGCGATTTATGCCCGGCGCGGTTCACAAAAAGCACCGCCATGAAAACTGTGATGAAATTTATTACATTATCAGTGGTCACGGTTTAGCGGGTGCCGGACCCGACCGGGTTGAAGTGCGCGGCGGCCATTTTCACTTTATTCCTAAAGGCGTTGAGCATTGGCTCCACAATTTGAGCGCAACCGAACCGATCGAAGTGGTGGGAATCTATTGTGAAGCCGGCAGCGTTGCTGATACCGGCTATATCTATATGGGTGATGTTACGGCTGCGGATCTTGAAGCGAGAACGGGATGAGTAAAAAGCGCTAATTTACGGCCTTACTCGCCGACCGCCGTTTCAGCATTTTTTCTGACAATTTCGGGCCGCGTCCCGGTTCCGACCAAGGACAGACCTCGATACAAATGGAACATCCCATGTGGTCTGAAAAATAAAAAATACATTTATCAAAATCGACATACCATTTTTCGACGCCCCGGACCATTTGCTTGGTGTTGAAAATTGCGCCGGGCGGACATTCGGTGACGCATTTTTTACAAGAACGGCAAAAATCCTCGGCGCCAAAATCAACCGGCTGGTCAACCGCCATTGGCAAATCTGTCAGCACCGATGTGATACGAAAATTTGAGCCATATTCGCGGCTGATCAGCGAACCGTGTTTGCCTAACGTGCCAATGCCCGATTCGATTGCTATTGGATGTTGCATCAAGTCTTCGCCGATACCGTAACCTTCTGCCTGCCAACCTAAGGACCGGATATAGGCAGCCAGTTGGTTGGCGCGTTTTGAGCCAAGGCGGTAGCCGCGCATGACTTCCTTGGCGGCCGGTTGGTGAGGTGCTTGCACCATAGCGTCGCGATCCATAACGATTCCCAGCATGATGGCATATTTATAAGGGAAGGCGTTTTCCACATATTGACTGTCATCATCATAAAGCGAGATACCTACCAATTCCGAGCCGATCTCTTTGGCCTTGGCTTTAATTTGATGCGCCATAGCCTGCGGATCAGTTACTTCAATGGGTTTAGTTGTAACCGGACCCGCCGCATTGCGCCGCTCCCAAAGCCCGCGGATATTCTCCCAGAAAACAGTCCACGGATTCGACATATTGAAGAATGTATCCAAGGCCGCCCAGGGTATTTCCTCTCTGTTAGAACCGCGGCCGGTATTGTGAAACGGCGGGCTGGGCCGGAATTTATCGGCTGAGCCCAGGCCATTTATCCGGTTTCCCGAATAAGGCATTTCCTTGTAAGCGAAGGCATATTCAGCGGGTGGGGCGTTCGGTTTCATCAGACATCACCTCCGCCCATTATATTATCGATGTAATATATTTTCCCGGTTTTTTGAGCCTCGCGATGAGCCCGCCTGATGCGGCCGCCGACAGTCAACCACATCCAGATGATGCGGGCTAAATAGCGAAAGACAAAAATATCTCGTTCGCGGCGCCGCCAAAAACTATTCTCTTTGATCCGAAACTGTTTCTCACTGGTCGTTTCTTGACGTGTTTCAGTCTGTGCTTCGTTTGTATTCACTATCCCCCTCCCGATTTATATCCATCGAGAAGTCTGCCAGAAGTATCTAACGATAGCAATTATCTGAATATTAATAGATATCCTGTTAAACACCTTGAATACAATTATTTTACATTGGATTATCAGCGGCGAAACAAAATCGAGTCGCAATCGAGATATTATATGGCCGAATTTATAGAAAAAGACGCCGAGACATTTCTGCAATTGCTGAGTGAACGGGTTGCGGAATTGGCCGTGCTGTCCGAAACCCCTAAGCAACTCAAGGAAAGCATCAATTTCGAGGACTACCAGGAGTTCCGCAATATGATGGGCGAGTGCTTGTCGTTCTTGATTATTATCGAGCGCCGCATTCAGCTCAATGAGACCTCCAAAAAAGAAAGACTGGAGGAGCAGTATGAAGAGCTTACGGTATTGATTTGGTCGGTCTTGCTCGATGGCTCGCTGAATTATCTTTCGGTCATTAGCGAAAGGGAATATCTGCCTATTGGCACCCGCTATGTCTTCGTACAGGAGCTTAAAACGCTTTACGATGCAGAAAATATTCTGAAGCAGGATAAATACAAACACCGCCTGAACATCGCCGTGCTCGATAAACGGGATAAGGCGGAGCGTATTCTCGAAACCATCATCGACCGCGCCCCGCAGCTCCTGAACTTGACCGGTTAAACCTGCTGCCAGTGCGCTAAATCATCACTCCATGATCGATCGCAAATTCGCGTAACTTCTCCCGCAAACTATGCTCGGCGACATCCTGCAAGCTGTCCAAGTAACGCTTTAAGTCGCCGGCTGAGAGACTTCTGATCATGGTCTTAACCGGCCCGATCGATGATGGCGCCATCGACAATGTGCGAAAACCGAGCCCGACCAGCGCCATCGCATCAAGCGGCCGGCCGGCTATTTCACCGCAGAGACTGATCGGTGTTTGCGTGGCATCGCACTGCTCGACCAATTGGCCCAGAAAATTCAAGGCTGCCGGCGACAAGGGGTCATAACGGTCGGCAATCCGGGCACTGCCGCGATCACTGGCAAACAGGAACTGAAAGAGATCATTGCTGCCGATGGATATAAAATCGACCCGTTTCAACAACGCCGGCATTTGGTAGGCGAGGGCCGGCACTTCCAGCATGGTGCCGACTTTTAGGCTTTTTATCGGCGTACGGCCTTTCTTTTCAGCGCGCCTTAATTCGAGATCGAGAAGTTTTCGTGCCGCATCAAATTCGGCAATCTCGGTAATCATTGGAAACATCACCGAAAGATCGGTGCCTTGGGCGGCTCGAATGAGGGCGCGTAATTGATGGCGCATCAACACCGGCCGGTCAAGCGACACGCGGACCGCACGCCAGCCCATCGCCGGGTTTTCATCACCGGCGGTATCCCAATAGGGCAGGCCTTTGTCGCCGCCAATATCGAGGGTACGAAAAACCACCGGCTTGCCTTCAGACTGCTCAATCACCCGCTCATAAATTTGCGCCTGACGGTCAACATCCGGGAAATCATGGCTATCCATAAAAGGAATTTCCGTCCGGTATAAACCAATGCCGTCAGCGCCGGTCTCGGGCAAATTTTGCATATCGGCGAGCAGCCCCGCATTGATGTGGAGCGCCACCCGAATGCCATCTTTGGTTTCGGCCGGGACGTCTCGTAAACTGGCATAGGTCGCCATCCGCTGAGCGCGTGCAGTTAGCGTATCGATAAAGGCTTGGTGGGTATCTTCGGCCGGCCGGATGTGAACCTCGGCGTTGTCGCCATCGACAATGACCGTGTCATTGCGTTCTACTTTATCAAGGATTTCTGGCATTTTTCCAACGACAGGTATATCCAGCGCCCGAGCGACAATAGCGACATGAGTGGTTGCCGAGCCTTCTTCCAGCACCAGACCTCTCAAGTGCGAGCGGTCGTAATCCAGCAATTCCGCTGGTCCCATATTGCGCGCCACCAAAATAATGTTTTCCGGTAAATTGTTGGTCTCGGCCGTTTCCGTGGCACCAACCAGATGCTGCAGCAAGCGATGGGCGAGATCGTCAAAATCGTGGAGACGTTCGAGCAAATAGCGGTCGGTTAGGTTTCTAAATCGCGCGCGCGTGTCATTGCGTACTTTTTCAACTGCTGCCTCAGCCGTGAGACCATTGATGATGGCCTCATTAATGCGCGCCAACCAGCCGGCATCTTCAGCGAACATTTTGTAGGTTTCCAAGATGTCGCGATGCTCGCCGCCTTCAGCGACATCCTTGGCTTCGAGCATTTCATCAATGGCGCCATGCATTTCGGCAACCGCCCGGTCGAGCCGCTGTTGCTCAGCTTCCGGATCATCCGCCACCAATTTTAGGATTTGAATGCGTCGCTCATGACGCACCGCTTTACCAATTGCCAAGCCGCCATTCAGCCGCACACCTTCCATGGTAACCGGCATAAGCGAAACGCCATCAACCGCATGCAACTCTTCTTCGCTCAATAAGTTACTGCTGGCGATCAACTCGGCAATCACCATGGCGATGGTTTCTAGGGTCTCAACTTCTTCTTCGGTATAAGATCGGCCCGTTTTGTTCTGAACCGCCAGCACACCGGTTACGCGGCCACCCCTTAAGATCGGTACACCTGCCAAGGATTGAAAAATTTCCTCGCCGGTTTCGGGGCGATAAGCATAATCCGGGTGGCTCTGCGCATCAGCGAGGGCGAGTGGCCGGGCCTGCACGGCGATGCGTCCAATCAGGCCTTCACCAATACTCAGGCGTGTATTGTGAACGGCTTCAGTTGCCAAGCCGGTTGCGGCAAACAGTTCCAAAACTTCACCGGCCCTGAGTACGTAGACCGAACACACTTCAGCGACGAAATCGGAGGCGATAACTGTAACGATGTGGTCGAGACGCTCCTGGGCGGTACCGGCCCCTGCCATCACATCGCGCAGGCGTGCCAACAGGCGCCTTGATCCGGTCATGGTGGGTATTCGCGCCATATTTAGTCAGGCTCCGCTTTGTTTTGCCCCGCTAGGCTCGGTGGACGGCTTATGTTAACATTTAAACCAGATTTAGTTTGTCCGAACCTTGGCGCAAGTTGCGCTTGGGTTCCGTTTTTTTAATCGCTGTCCAAGCCATAGGCCGTGTGGAGCGCACGGATGGCCGTTTCGCCATATTCTTCGGCAACCAGCACACTCACTTTGATCTCAGACGTCGAGATCACTTTGATATTGATGCCTTCTTCGGCGAGCGTCAGGAACATTTTCTGCGCCACACCAGCGTGGGAGCGCATACCGACACCGACAACGGATATTTTTACAACATC
>CEQE01148828.1_pt1 | contig 13958 bp, 16 predicted proteins | sample 356201 | NCBI WGS metagenome assembly CEQE01 (sample SAMEA2619970, study PRJEB7988) | marine metagenome | biome: marine biome (ENVO:00000447); feature: mesopelagic zone (ENVO:00000213) & marine oxygen minimum zone (ENVO:01000065); material: "saline water (ENVO:00002010), including plankton...
TTTCCATTTTATCCAAATGCTCTCCTTATATCAATAAGCTCTACAGAACTTACATCTTCTATTTCTTTAAGTTCTTTTTCCAGAGGTTCTAATTCTTGTTTTTCTGGCCATGCAAAAGAGATAATTATTGCTTTTAATCCAAAAGCTATGGGTTCTTCTTCAAAATTACAGTTTTTTCCATTATTCTTTTCTATTAATTCTTTTGATTTTTCTTTTATTTGATCAAGATCTATTTCTGGAGAAGAAGGCATTAATTTCATTTTAACTGCTGTAATTCCCATACCTTATTTTAATTGAAAGAGTTTATAAGTTTTCTTATGTTTTTTGTATCAAAATACTTAAAAGTAAAGGATTTTTATTTAGTAAATGAATGGAAATTATGATAAGATAATAGATAAGATTTCTCAAAAATCTGAATTATCAAAAGAGGAAATAGAAAGACAAATAGAGGCAAAACAAGCAAAACTTTCAGGACTAATTAGTAAGGAAGGTGCTGCACAAATTATTGCTGCAGAACAAGGAATTTCTTTTGATAATGAAAAGTTAAAAATAGATGAACTATTGCCTGGAATGAGAAAAATTAATGTTATTGGAAAAGTTATTAATTTATCTCCTGTAAGAACATTTGTACGGAATGATAAAGAAGGAAAAGTTGTAAATATAACTATTGCAGATGATACTTCAAATATTAAAGCAGTTTTATGGGATACTAACCATATAGAATTAATCGAAAAAAATGAAATTACTAATGGCAAGGTAATTGAAATAATGAATGCAAGTATGAGAGATAATGAAATACATTTAGGAAGTTTTTCTGAATTAAAACTTAGTAATGAAGTTTTAGAAAATATTAAAACAGAAAAAATTGTAAAAGAAAAGAAAATAGCTGATTTTAAATTATCTGATAATTCAAGTGTAAGAGCTTTTATTGTTCAAACACATGCGCCAAGATTTTTTAATGTTTGTCCTAATTGCAAGAAAAAAGTAAATCAGGAAGGAGTTGATTTTATTTGTTTAGAACATGGTAAAGTTGTTCAGGAAAAGAGAGCTTTACTAAATTTAGTTTTGGATGATGGAAGTGAAACTATCCGTTCAGTAGTATTTCATGATTTTCTTCCAAGTATTGGAATTACTGAATTAGAAAACCAAGAAATGTTAACTCAACAAAAAGAAAATCTTTTAGGTAGGGAAATGATTTTTTCTGGAAACGTTAGAATGAATAAATTTTTTAATAATCAAGAATTTATTATTGATGGAGTAAAAGATGTTAATATTGATGAATTAGTTGAGAAGTTAGAGAGTAAGTGAAATGTTAATAAGAACTCATTTAATAATTACTCTTTTTTTTATTTTATTACTTCTTCCTTTTGTAAATGATAAAATTATATTTATTGCAGTTGCATTACTTGCAACATATATTCCAGATATTGATACAAAAAAATCTAAGATTGGAAAATACCTTATTTTCAGGCCAATACAATGGATTTCAAAACATAGAGGGATTATTCATAGCCTTATTTTTTTAATCTTTTTAACAATTGTTTTATGGTTATTTTTTAAAGAAGTTTCATTTGGATTTTTTGTGGGTTTTGGATCTCATCTCATTGCAGATTCTTTAACTATTAGTGGAGTTAGTTTATTTTCCCCATTTAGTAAAAAGAAGTTTTCAGGAATAATAAAAACAGGAGGAATATCTGAAACTATTATCTTTATTGTCTTTTTAATTGCAGATTTGGGGTTATTAATTCGTAAATTTCCTATTTTTTAATATATATTTAAAACTAAAACAATCTTTATAAAGAATAATCTTTTTGAATTTTTATGGCTTCTAAAAAAGAAAAAAAAGAGAAAGAATCAACATTAACTGATCTTCCAGGTATTGGTCCTGCTGTTGCAACTAAATTAGAATCTGCAGGAGTTTATGATATGATGTCTTTAGCTGTTATGGGCCCTACAGAATTAGGTGATGCTGCAGGAGTTAGCCCTGCTGTTGCAAGAAAAGCAATTCAAGCAGCAAGAGATTTACTTGATTTAGGCTTTCAAGATGGAATAGAGTATGCAAAAAAAAGGTCTAATATTTTTTATATTACAACAGGAAGTAAAAATATGAATGAACTTCTGGGTGGAAGAGGTATTGAAAGTAAAGCTGTAACAGAGGCATTTGGTGCTTTTGGGTCTTCAAAGACTCAATTAGGTTTAACTTTAGCAATCAATACTCAATTGCCTTTAGAACAAGGAGGAATTGATGGAAAAAGTGTTTTTATTGATACAGAAGGAACATTTAGACCAGCTAGAATAAAACAAATTTCAGAAGGATTGGGATTAGATCCTGAAAATGTTTTAAAAAATATTTTTGTTGCTCGTGCACTAAATAGTGATCATCAAATTTTACTTTTAGAAAAAATTTCAGAAATGATTAAAAATGGAGAACCAATTAAATTAATAATTGTTGATTCACTTACAACACATTTTAGAGCTGAATTTGCTGGAAGAGGCCAATTAGCAGATAGACAACAAAAACTAAATAAATATTTACATAATTTAATGAGACTTGCAGAACAACATAACTTAGCAATTTATGTAACTAATCAAGTGATGGCTAATCCTGCACAAATGTTTGGAGACCCAACAACCCCTATTGGAGGTAATATTTTAGGACATTTTTCTACATATAGAATGTATCTAAGGAGAGGTAAAAAAGGATCTAGAGTTGGAAAATTGATAGACTCTCCTAATTTACCTGATAATGAGTGTATATTTTTTGTAACCGATAAAGGGATAGTTGATGAAGAATAATTTATTCAACTAATTCATCTTTTTTAAACCATAAATCAATCTCTTTTTTTGCATTGTCTTGTGAATCAGATGCATGAATTACTGTTTCATGGCAGTTTGTTTTTGAATGAATTTTGCCGTATTTTCCTCTTAGAGTATGGGGAATAGATTCATCTGGATTTGTTTTTCCAACAAGTTCTCTAACTTTTGAAATCGCATTCTCACCAGAATAAACTATTGCAATAACATTTTCGTTTTCATGAAGTTTTCCAGTAATATGTTCTATTAGTTCTTGAAAAAATGGCTTTTCTTTGTGCTCCTCATAATGTTTTTCAGCTAGTTCTTTTTTGACATTTACTAATTTCAATCCAACCATTTTTAGATCTAGATTATATAGTTCAGAAATTATATTTCCTGCTAAACGTTTTATCATAGCATCTGGTTTAATTAAAACCAGTGTCTTTTCATTCATATTATTACTTTTACATTTCCATTTAAAAGATTATCTAAATTATGTTTATCTTTTCTTCCTCAAAAGATTTATAAATACTTACTTCTTATCTCAAATGTTCAAAAGGGTGAAGATGATACTTATTATACTTATGATGCTGGAGTAACTTCTTTTAGTTATTTTGCAATTTCAGGAAAAGAAAAAGTTGTGGAACCAGTTGTTGAAGAAGAGGAAGAAAAGAGTATTGGAGAAACAATTAAAGATACTGGTGGAAAAGTAGTAGAAGGAATAAAAGAAAAGACAAGTAAAGCTTGGTTATGGATTTTAATAATTGTTGTTTTAGTAGTAATTGGTTTAGTAATGGCTAAGGAAAAAAGAAAAAAGTTATTTGGATATTAACTTAAAACAATAAACCTTTATAACCTTCTTTATTTCTAAATGTTTATGGTAGATAAAAATAGAATAATTGCAGATTTACATATTCATTCTAGATTTTCAAGAGCTTGTAGTAAGAATATTAACTTTCCTAATTTAGTTAAATGGGCTAAAATAAAAGGTCTTGATTTACTTGGAACTGGCGATTTTACTCATCCTATTTGGTTTGAAGAAATTAAAAAACTAAAGAACAATGGGAAAGGATTTTATTATTATGAAGATTTTCCCTTTATCATATCTGGAGAGATTTCACTAATATATACTCAAGAAAGAGGGAGAAGGATTCATTTAGTTTTATTAGTTCCTAGTATTGAAATTGCAGAAAAAATAAATTCTTATTTTGATACTAAAGGAAGAAGAGATTATGATGGAAGACCTATTTTTAAAATTCCTGGAGATGAATTTGTAAAAGAGATGATGAAAATTTCAAAAGATATTGAAATTATTCCGGCACATGCATGGACTCCTTGGTTTGGAATTTTTGGGAGTATGTCTGGGTTTGATAGCTTAAAAGAGTGTTTTAAAGATGAATTTGAAAATGTTCATGCAATAGAAACTGGAATGTCTTCTGATCCTAAAATGAATTGGAAAATAAAAGAACTTGAAAATAAAGCAATTGTTAGTTTTTCAGATGCACATAGTTTTTGGCCTTTTAGATTAGGACGTGAAGCAACTATTTTTAAAAAATGTGATTCATATCTTGAAATAATAAAACAGATAAGAAAAAATGATTTTATTGAAACAATTGAAACCAGTCCATCTTATGGTAAATATCATTGGGATGGGCATAGAAATTGTGATTTTTCTTGTGAACCGGAAAAAACTAAAGAATTAAATAGAATTTGTCCAAAGTGTGGGAAAAATTTAACTATTGGTGTTGAATACAGAGTTGATAGTTTATCAAATTCAAGAAGTGATCATAAAATAAAAAAGCCATATTATACTCTTTTACCATTACATGAAATAATATCTCTTTTTTTAGAGGTTAATATGAATAGTAAAAAAGTGTGGAATTTATATAATTCTTTAATTGAGAAATTTGAAAATGAGTTGAATATATTATTAAATATTTCAAAAGAAGATTTTTTAAAAAAAGAAGTTAATGAAAAATTAATTGAGTTGATTTTAAGAAATAGAGAAGGAAAGATAAATATAATTCCTGGTTTTGATGGAGAATATGGAAAAGCAATTATTGGAAAACAAGAAAAACAAAAGATATTATTTTGATATTTCTTTTATTTTAATAAATTTATAATGTGCATCAAATGTTTTATTTTTACATTTAGAACAAATATTTTTTAAAGTATAATTTTCACATGTTTTACATTTTTTTAATTTCACTTTAAGTTAATAATATACTCTTTTAGACGTGTATTAAATTTTGTTGAGAAATATTTTTCAACTTCATCAGGAGATACCCATTTTAATTCTTCAAAATCTCCTCCAACGTTCTCTTCTCCATTAAATTTTTCACATAAAAAATAAACTTTAAAAAAATCTTTTTTTACAGCATCATTATTTGAAAATACTGTTCCCAAGTTTTTTACATCAAATCCGGTGCTTTCTTTTATTTTTCTTTTTAATGTTTTATCTACTCCCTCTTCACCAATTTCATAAATTCCTCCAATAAAACCCCAGTTTAAACTTGGAACATGTAAATCATTTTTTCTTTTTCCAATTAAAATTTTTCTTGTGCTTGGATCAAATATTATTCCAAGAAGTATAATACTGAAGTTCTTATTTTGATTGTTTTCCATAATTAGAGGATTTTTTAAGGTTATTTAAGCTTTTGTTTACTTTTTATAACTTTAAAACTAAGTTTATTTTTATTTCTCATCAATACTAAATTCGATTCCTTTTTGTTTTGTTTCTTTTTCAATTTTTGATAATATTTCTTTTAATATATTATCTGCTGATTTTAAATCATTAGATTCTGTTTTTATAGAATATTGTCCTGCAGAAATATATTTTATTTCTGCTTCTTTTATTATTCCCAAAACATCTTTTATTAATTCTAATCCATTTGATTTAGTTGTTGTTAAGTGAATTTGTTTTTTTACTATTGCTTTTTTTTGTTTTTGTTTTTTTAAGATATCTAATATTTTTTTAGTGTTAGTTTTTCCAACTATTTTCTCTAATTTTTTTGGGTTTTCTTTTGCTTCTTCTAAAAAATCATATATTTTATCTTCTTTGGTAATTTCTTCAATTACTTTATCCACTTCCTTTCCAAGAATACTTTTTAGAACGCTAATATAACTTTTTTCTTGTTTAAATTGCTCAATTAATTCTTTTTTCTCTTTTTTTGTAACTCTTCTTAAAGATAAATCAATACGATCTCCTGAAATTCTTAATACTTTACAAACTATTTTTTTCTTAGGAATTACATATTCCCTTAAATTCCTTATTCTTCCAGGAGCAATTTCACTTAAAATAATACTTCCTTCTCCATGTCCTTCTATTCTTACAAAAACTACAGTTCCAACTATTCTATCAACAGTGCATAAAACAATTTCTCCTACGTCTAAATCCATAATTTATGAAGAAAAATAAGGGTTTTAAATCTTTACTAACTCAACTTCAAAGCTTTTTTGTAATGAATCAATAAATTCTTTTTCTTTATTTCTAGAAATAATACCTCCTGCTGCAAATTCATGTCCTCCTACTTCTCCACCTATTTTTTCAATTATTCTGTTTAAAATTTCTCTTACATTTTTTCCACTTCTTCCAACATTTCTAGAAGATATCTTTATTTTTCCATCATAATATGCCATTGCAGTTATTATTGTTCCATCTTCATATAATGGAGAGTTTGAAAGTATACTTGTAATTGTTCCAATCATTGTATCTTTTATTATATTCTTTGCATTAATTATTACAAAACCTTTTCCTTCTATTTTTTTTGTTTCTGATACAAATTTTAATCCAGATATTAAAAATTGTTTATATTTTGCATGTATTGATTCTGCCTTTTTTTTCACTTTTGAAATTTCCATACAAAATTGAATTGCTATATTAGTTTCTCCCAATCTTGAACAAGCATTAATCATAGCACTTAATTCTCTTGCATCTTCTAATTTATTAAATAGATTTATTAAAAAGATATTTCCAATCATCTCATCATGTTTTGCTTTTGGATTTCTTAACATTATTGCTGTTACTAATTTTTCCATTTCTTCATTATTTAGTTCTATAAGGCTCTTGTATTTTCCATTTATAGGAGTTAATCCAATTTCTTTTAATAATTCTTTAACTCCTTCCACATCTCCAGTAATTCCCGGAATATATGGTTTGGATGAAAATTCAAGAGTTCTATTTAATGGTCTTGTTGAAGGATAAAGAAGTAGGCCTCTTTTTTTCTTTATTTTTCCATCATTTAGAATATCATTATTTAATTTACTTATATCTTTTTCTAGTATATCTCCAATCATTCCTAAAATAGCTATTTTTGAAAGTTCTTTATTTTTAGGATCTATTTCTTTACAAAAAAGATAAGTAAGTCCAGAACTACTTATTTTTTGTTTATTATGTAATTCTGGATTGATTATATGTACATTTTCCGAAATTTTTTGAATTATCTCATGATGATCTATTATAAATACATCTTTTAATTCTGAATTTGCAATATAATCTAGACTTCCTGATGCTAAATCTAGAAAAATAAAAAGTTTTTCTTTTGGTAAATCGCATATAAATTGTTCTTCAAGACTTTTTATAATCTTTATAGAAAAAACTTTATCTAATCTTTTTAATGCCCGAATTATTATTGAAGCAGAACTAATGCCATCAGTATCAAAGTGGCTTATTATTTGAATTTCTTTATCTTTTGATTTTTCAAGAAATTCTCTAGCTACTAATTTAATTTTTGTTTCTAAAGAATTTTGTATTTCTTCCATCCATTTCCCCCTTTTTTATTTCAAACTTAGATAATTTATTCTACTTTAAAATATTTCTTAAATTTTCTAAGTTGTGAAAATATTCTATCTTTTTCTCTTTTTGCTCTTTTATCTTGTTTATTTTTTTCAGAGTGTTTTTTAACTCTTTCAAGTTTTTCTTTAATGTTTTTTAAATCAGGATTTACGTATTTATCTCCTAGTATTTGAGAAATCTTTTTATTATACTCTTTTGGATGAATTTTTTGTTGTCTCAATTCTTCTCCTATTTTTTCACTAGTAAGACCTTTTTTAGATAATTCTATAATCTTTTTTTCAAAATCTAATTGAGATATTTTTTTTGATTTTGTATCTTTTTTATCAGAATCCTTTTTTTTGTTTTTTAATTTTTTTGGCATTTTATTAAGTTGTAATATACTTTTTTAAATCTTACTATCTCCTTTTTTAAAATATAAAGCTAGATTTATATACCATCCTGTTTTTAATAAAAATATAGGATAAAAAAATGGTTTTATTAGAGGTTGAAACTAAAGTTAAAATTAACGATGTTAATTCTTTAAGAAAAAGAATAAGGGAGATAGCTAATCTTAAGAAAATAGAAAATAGAAGTGACGATTATTTTGCATTAAATGAGAAATTTAGAAAACAGGGTTATCCAAAAAAAGCATTTAGAATAAGAAATAATGGAAAGGAATATGTTATTAATTTTAAAAAATGGAAAAAAGATTTTTGGACAAAAGAGATTGTTGTAAAAGAAGAGTTTGAATTTAAAATAAAAAAAATAGAAAATTTCCTTGCTTTAATAGAAGATCTTGGATTTGTTGAATGGATGAAAAAAATTAAGACTTCTGAATCTTATATTCATAAAAAAGATAAAAGAATAGTAATTGAAATAAATAAAGTAAAACATTTAGGTTATTTTATGGAAATAGAATATATTGTAAAACCAATTGAAATAAAAAAAGCAAAGAAAAAAATCTATGATGTTTTAAAAGAATTAAATATAGAGAAAAAAGATATCGATAATACTGGTTATACAAAAATGCTTTGGAATAAAGGAATTAAAGATAAAAAACATTGGATATGAAAAAATATATAATAAAAAAAGGAGATAAATATTGGCCTAGCAATGAGATAAAAAAAATTGCTTGGATTAAGGATAATAAAATATACAAACAAGCTGATAAAAATCCTGTTAAATTCTGGGATAAATTAGCAAAAGAAGGTTTAATTTGGGAAAAATCTTGGAAAAAAACTTACATAGAAAAATTACCTTATTTTTGGTGGTTTAAAGGAGGAAAATTAAATTTCTGTATTAATGCATTAGATCGTCATTTAAAGGATAAAGGAGATAAAACAGCTTTAATATGGGTTCCAGAACCTACATCTGAAAAGACTGTTAAATTAACTTATAATGAATTATCTAAAAAGGTTAACAAATTTGCAAATGTTTTAGAAAAATTAGGAGTTAAAAAAGGAGATGTTGTTGCAATTTATTTGCCGATGATTCCTGAAGTGTTAATTGCAATACTTGCATGTACTAGAATTGGCGCTATTCACTCTGTTGTTTTTTCTGCTTTTTCGGCAGATGCATTAAAAACAAGACTACAAGACGGAAAAGCAAAAATTTTAATTAGTGCTGATGGATATTATCGAAGAGGAGAAAAAGAATATCTAGATAAAAAAGTTAATAAAGCAATCATTGGAACAAAAGTAAGAAAAGTTATTATTGTTAATCGTTTAAGTAAAAATAAGAAATATTCTAGGAAATTTATTTCATTTGAAAAAGAAATAGAAAAAGCAGATTCTTATTATAAACCAAGAATGATGAATTCTGAAGATCCTTTATTTATATTATATACTTCTGGAACAACTGGAAAACCAAAAGGAGTTGTTCATGATATAGGGGGTTATGCAACATATGCTTATTGGACAACTAAATGGAATTTTAATTTACATAATGATGATGTGATGTGGTGTACTGCAGATGTTGGATGGATAACAGGACATACTTATGCTTTTTATGGACCTCTTTTAAATGGAGGAACAACAGTAATTTATGAAGGAACTCCAGATTATCCAAATTACAATCGATGGTGGAATATAATTGATAAAAATAAAATAACAGTGTTTTATACTGCGCCAACTGCAATTAGAATGTTTATGAAAGCTGGTGAAAAATTTTTAAAAAAACACAAATTAAACACACTTAGAATAATTGGGACTGTTGGAGAACCGATAGATAAAGATACATGGGAGTGGTATTTTAAAAAAGTTGGAAAATCAAGATGTCCTATAATTGATACTTGGTGGCAAACAGAAACAGGAGGATCTTTAATTAATTCTTTACCGGGAGTAGGTCCATTTATTCCAACAATCTCTGGATATAGTTTTCCAGGAACAAAACATATTGTTGTAAATGAAAAAGGAAAAAAAGTAAAAGATGGAAAAATAGGATCTTTAGTTCAATTAAGTCCATTTGCTCCAGGAATGCTTCATGGAATTTATAAAAATCCTAAAAAATACAAAGACACTTATTTTAAGAGATTTAGAAATAAGTATGATACTAGTGATGGAGCATATATAAAAAATAAATTAATTAGAATTACTGGAAGAACAGATGATGTAATAAAAGTTGCAGGACATAGATTATCAACTGCAGAACTTGAAAATGCAATAAATAAATATTCAAATATAAATGAATCAGCAGTCGTTTCAATTCCTGATAAAATAAAAGGAGAAGTTCCTGTTTCATTTGTAGTGCTTAAATCAGGAAATTCAACATTAAGTTTAGAAAAACAATTAAAAAAACATATTGATAAAACAATTGGACCTATTGCAAGACCTTCAAAAATATACTTTGTAAAAGAACTTCCTAAAACTCGTTCAGGAAAAATCATGAGAAGAATTCTAAAAAATATTTTAAATAAAGAAAAGCCTGAAGGATTAATGACTTTAGTTAATCCAGATTCTGTTAAAGAAATAGAAAAGATTATTTAATTTATTTTTTTAAATCTTTCCAACTAATTTTCTTTTTTTGAAGGTATGACAATTGAGGCCATTTTTCTTCTAAAGTTTTTCGTTTTTCTTGATAAAAAATTCCTAAGGGAATTTTACCTTTTCTCAAATTATAATCCCATTCATCAGCAAGAGATAGAGCTTCTTTTATTTTCCTATTTTTTGTTGGTATTTTGTACATTAATTTATCTTTATTATTTATCTTTAAGTTGAATATAATGCAATCCTGAAGAATTTCAACAAAAGAAAATCCTTTATGTTTTATTGCTTGTTCTATAATTTTGGATGTATGATTAATATCTCTTGCATTACATCTTGCAACAAAAGTTGCTCCAGAAGATATTGCTAATTTAATCGGGTTTAATGGTAAATTAAATTCTCCAAGTGGTTCTGATTTAGTTTTATAACCTTGTTGACTTGTAGGAGTAGCTTGCCCTGTTGTAAGTGAAAAAGATTGATTGTCATGAACAATAAGAGTAATATTTGGATTATATCGTCCCATACTTATGAAATGACCTATTCCTTCAGAATATGTATCCCCATCACCTGCAAATCCTAGAACAGTTAAATTAGGATTTCCTAATTTTATTCCTAAAGCCGTTGGTAAAACTCTCCCATGCAGCCCATAGAATCCAGACACATTTAGGTAATCAAATATTTTACCATGACACCCTATTCCTGTCGCAATTGCAAAATTTTCTTTTTTTCTTCCTTGTTTAATTAGATTTGTTAAGGCTCTTTTTGTTGATTCTAAAATCATATTATTTGGACAACTAGGACACCAAGTGATTGCATTTTTTGTTCTTAGATTTTCTTTCATTTTACTTTTAATATCTCTTTTTTTAATTCATCTGAATAAAAAGGCCTTCCATCATATTTTAAGATTCTATTTTCAATTTTAATTCCGGTTTTCTCTCTAATCAATCTTCCAAGTTGTCCTGTTAAATTATTTTCAATTAAGATTACTTTTTTTGCATTTTGGATTTCTTTTTTTATTTTATTTGATAAGGGTTTTAAATAAATAACTTGTAAAAATTTAAAATCCAAATCTTTTATTGCATCAATAATTGCACCTCTTGTTGATCCCCAACCAATAATTAGATTTTTACTATTTTTCTTACCATGAATTTTGATCATCTCAAATTTTTCACATTCTTTTTTTATTGATTTATATTTTTCAATTCTTTTATTTGCATTTTCTATTGTTGTTTTTGCATCTTCAATTGTATTTCCAAATTGATCGTGTTCATAACTTGAAGCTTTTACAATTGTTTTTCCAGGAATTTTTCTTTCCATTTTTATTGAAAGTGGATTTTTTATATTTTTATTTAGTGAAAATTCAGATTCAGCAAGATGTTTATCTGAAAGTATAATTGAAAGAGAATTAAACTTTTGAGAAAGATAAAAAGCTTCATTTGTTTTTTCTATAGATTCTTTTGGATTTCCAGGTGCTATTACAACTCGTGGAAATTCTCCATGACCGCTTCTTAATGCTAGATTCAAATCTCCTTGGGAAGTATAAGTTGGAAGTCCTGTTCCAGGCCCTGGACGAGATGCAAGATAAACAACTAAAGGTAATTCAGTAATTCCTTGCAAGCTTAAAGCTTCTGCCATTAAATCAAATCCCCCACCACTTGTTCCAATCATTACTCTTGCTCCAGAAAAACTTGCACCTAAAGCTGCATTTGCAACTGCAATTTCGTTTTCATTTTGAAAAACAAGATAATTATTTTTTATTTGTTTAGATGCTAATTCATTTAAAACTCCTGTTGCAGGAGTCATTGGATAAGCAAAGTAAATATCAATTTTTGAATTTATTGCGCCTTTTGCAATAGCTTTACTACCACTCATTATTTTAAGATCATTTTTTAGTTTTTTTAATTTAAATTTATTTTCTTGAGTTATATATCCTCTTTCAACTGATTTTAAAACATCTTCATTATCAAATTTTTTTCTTATTTCATTAATGAGAAATTCTTTATCAATACCAAGTATTTTAATTAAAGCTCCAGAAAGAGCAATATTTAGATTTTTCTTTAAATCAATAAATTTTTTAGAATTAATAATAAAACCATTTTTTTTCAGTTCTTTTTTGTGTATTTTTATTGTATTTTCATCCATTGCAATAATTCCATCTAAATGACTTTCATGACTTTCTATTTTTTCATCAGATATAGAAAGAATATTAAAATTATGTGCTCCTCTTATTACAGAAGAATAATCTCTATAATTAAATGTAAAATAACCGTGATTTGTTACAGTTTTGGATATCACTTCAGAAATAAAATTTATTCCTTGACCAGCTTTCCCCCCAATTAATATATTCAACCTCATTTTATATAAGAAAATTTGCTAATATTTAAAGTTTAGTAAGAAAAGCTATTTATATGTTAATTATAAAAATATTTAAATACATAAAACCATGATATATTATGGGAAAAACCATAGGTGTTTTGAGTTTAAAAGGAGGAGTGGGTAAAACGACGACAGTTGTCTCATTAGGATCAGCAATAGCTGATTTTGGGAAAAAAGTTTTATTAATTGATTCAAATTTTTCTGCTCCAAATTTAGGAATTCATTTAAATATAATTGATCCTGAAGTAACACTCCATCATGTTTTAAGTAGGAATGCAAAAGTTAGTGATGCAATTCATGAACGTGGAAATTTAGATATAATTCCAGCATCTATATTTGAAAAAGTAAATATCAATCCATTAGAATTAAGAAATAAAATTAGTGGTTTAAAGAAAAAATATGATGTTATTTTAATTGACTCATCTCCTGCATTAAATGATGAAACTCTAGCAGCAATATATGCATCTGATGAGATTCTTGTTGTAACAACTGCAGATCATCCAACTTTAAGCACAACTATGAAAGCAGTTAAATTAGCAAAGCAAAGAAAAACTCCTATTAATGGGTTAATTCTTAACAAAGTTCATAATAAAAATTTTGAATTATCAATAGAAGATATTGAAAAAGCATCAGAAGTTCCTGTTTTAGCAGTTATTCCCCATGATGTTAATATTTTAAAAGCATTATCTGAATTTACACCATCTACAGCTCATAAACCAAGATCAAAAGGTACAACAGAATACAAAAAACTTGCAGCAACACTTATTGGAGAAAAATATAAACCTTTTAGGATGGGTGATTTTTTTAATATAAATCCTAGAAGACAAGATATTAATAGAGAGATATTTTATGAAGTTATGTTTAAATAATTCTATTCCAAAAGTCTTATAAATCACTATCAGTTTTTTTCTTTATAGCCCTATAGTTCAGTGGTCAAGAATGCAGGCCTTTGAAGCCTGAAACCCAGGTTCGAATCCTGGTAGGGCTATTTAATGTTTATATCGTCCTCTTTTTTCAACTTGTTTTAGTCTTTC
>CEQE01111306.1_pt1 | contig 13948 bp, 7 predicted proteins | sample 356201 | NCBI WGS metagenome assembly CEQE01 (sample SAMEA2619970, study PRJEB7988) | marine metagenome | biome: marine biome (ENVO:00000447); feature: mesopelagic zone (ENVO:00000213) & marine oxygen minimum zone (ENVO:01000065); material: "saline water (ENVO:00002010), including plankton...
AGCGGGTTGTTCGGCGAGGTCGGTTCTTCCTCGAAGACGTCCAGGCCGGCGCCGGCTATCTCCCCTGCATCGAGAGCGCGAATCATCGCCGCTTCGTCGATGACCGGCCCGCGGCAGGTGTTGATCACGAAGGCGGTCGGTTTCATCGCCTTGAAGAACGACTCTCCGAGAAGACCGCGCGTCTCGTTGTTCAGCGGCGAGTGCACCGAAACGAAGTCCGACTCGCGCGCCAGGGCGTCCAAGCTCGGGACGAGCCTGACCTGGTACTCTTTGGCGATCCACGGGGCGACGTAAGGATCGTAGGCGATTACGTTGAGCCCGAACACCTTCGCCTTGCGGGCCACCGCGCGGCCGATGTTGCCAAGAGCCACGAGGCCCAACGTCTGTCCGTCGATCGGCACCATGGGCAGGATCGCCTGTCGCGTCTCGGCTCCCCATTTGCCGGCCTTGACCAACTCGTTCAGCAGGGTCAACTTCTTGGCGCAAGCCATCAGCATGAGGATCGCGTGGTTCGACACCTCTTCGGTGCAGAAGCCTGCCGAATTGACGACCATGATTCCCTGGTCGGTGGCGGCGTCGTGGTCGATGTGGTTGAAGCCGTGTCCCATGCTGACGATGGCGCTGGCCTGGTCGATCTCTTCGATCACCTCTCGCGGCAGGGGCACGCCGGCGTTGATGACGATGTCGGCGCCCTTCATTGCCTCGATGGCCTCACCTTCGCTGCCGACCTGGTGCACCTCCAAGTCGTAATCGAGACCGCTCATCTGCTGCTCGATCAGGTCCGAATCCGAGTCCATCCTCGATATCATGACTACTTTGTCGGTCATTCCGTTCCTCCTCCTTGTGTGTTGCACTAAGTATTGTGGCAGCCTGTTGAAACCGTGGTACGCGGCTCGCGACGCCCTGGCTATCCGTTCTCGTTTGCCAGGACGCTGACGGCGTCGATGACTGTTTCGATCTCCTGGTCCGAGTTGAAGAACGCGCAGGAAAGTCGCATGGCGGTGTCGTTGAGCGAGGGCCTGGCGAGCACCCGCCAGCGTTCGAACATCTGCCGGTTCAACTCGGTTCCGCTTAAGCCATCGACGGAAAAAGTGACGATGCCCGTGGAGAATTCTCGCGACTCGGGGCTGCGCAGTGCGGCGCCCGGTATCTCGGCCAGCGCGGCCTTGATTCGATCAGTCAGGTGGAGCGACCGGGCCTCGACGTTGTCGAATCCAACGTTGCCGACGAACTCGATCCCCTTGGCCATAGCGCTATACAGCGGGTCGTGACGGCCTCCGAACTCGAACCTGTGCGCGGTTTCGTCCAAGGTCAACTCATCGGTGTCTCGATTCCAAGCACCGGCGCCCGCGCCTGACCAGGAGACGTTGAGCTTCGATATCCATTCTCTCTTGACGTAAAAGATGCTCGTGCCCCACCCGCCGAGTACCCATTTGTGGCCGGTGCAGGCGTAGAAATCGCAGTCTATCTTGCGAAGGTCGATGGGGAACTGACCGACGGACTGAGCGCCGTCCAGCAACACTGGAACGCCGCGTGCGTGGGAGAGCTCGCAGATGTCCTTGGTTGGCAGCCGAGTTCCGGTGTCGGCGGTCACGTGACTCAAGCTGAGCAGCCTGGTGCGGTCCGTGATCAGCTCGGACAGTCGCGAGAGCAGCTCTTCTTTGTCGGTCGTAAGGTTGAGATGCTTGATCCGAATGCCACGTCGCTCGGCCAGGTTGAGCCAAACGAGCACACCGCTGGGATGTTCTTCGCTGGTGACGATCACCTCGTCGCCGGGGCGCCATTCCATGCCATAGGCAACGGTGCTCACGCCTTCTGAAATCGCTCGCATCATTGCGATCTCGTCAGCCGAGACGTTGAACAGGTCTGCGGACACCCGCCTGGCGCGTTCGAGACCGTCCTTGATCGGACCTCGGACTTCGGGGATGTCGGGACCTTGCTCAGCCAATCGCCCGTATATCTCGGCGATCTCGTTGGCGACGACTGCCGGCAGCGGGCCCGTGCCGCCGGTGTTCATGTACACAGATTTGTCCAACGCAGGGATCTGATCGCGGACGGCTGCTATGTCGAATCCTGGCAACGCAACACTCCGAGGATGCAGGGTCAACTTGGGGTTTGCGCCACATTATACGCGCCAAGCCGCCAATTGCGGAGCCATCGGCGATTAGCGGCCTGCGCGGGCTCGCCGGATGGCATCGTGGACGAACTCGTAGTAGTCGGTGTCCGCACGGTCAACGGTGGACGACGCGTCGCCCATCTCGCGGGACGCGAAGATCCACCGCCCGGGCTCGGGCAGAGGGCCCGCCGCTCTCGCCAACTCCCAGAACCCGAGGTTCCGAACCGCGGCGCCGGACTCAGATTCGTACCTCTCGAGAAATATGTCAGCAGCTTCCTTGATTCCCCTGAGATACATGTTCATCCTGAAGTACCCGACGTCCAGTGCAGGGTCTCCGTATCCGGCTGCGTCCCAGTCCAGAACGGCCGACACCTGTCCATCCAGCCACAGCACATTCCCCGGCCAGTAGTCCATGTGGATGAATACGGGAGAGAGTTCGTCGATTCCCGATCGAAGCTCTTCCACGGCGCCGTAGATGGTTTCCGAAAGTGGGTGGCCTGCCATCTTCGCTGGGTAATCTCCGGACAGAAAATACAACCCGAGTTCGTTGCCCGCGTAGATGTTGCGCCGTTCGGACTCGTCAGGGGATATGTCGTGGATGCGCAGCAACTGGTCTGCAAGCGCCTCGGCCCAGGCCGTCGTGTCGTCCGGGCCGGCGATCTGGCGACCCTCCACGAACCGGGTGACCATGCCGGGCACGCCCAAGACGTCGCCGGTCTCGTCCAGAAGGATCGGTTCGGGGGCGGGAATGCCGTGTGCTCTGGCAATTCTCAATCCGTGGTAGTCGGCTGTGGCTCGAGGCGTCGCGTCAGCAAGGTCATCGGTCAACAGTTTGACGACGAGGCGAAAGGCATTACCTGCGGGCGTTCTGCAATTGAGGGTGCGAACTTCGTTGGTGAAAGCACCGTAGGCCCGTGAAATGGAAACGAGCTGATGACCCGGCGCTGCGCTCTCGACGATATGTCGGGCGCGTTCAACGGAAAAATACTGCATGATTGGCGGAGACCTCTGGCTCGAAGCTGAACTATAGGCGCACTCGTCCCGATACAATCGGGACGGCGGGGCGCCAATCCTGGGTTCGGTTGACCCTTCCGATGAGTTCAGCGCAGTCTTCGAGTCACGAGATTCCTTCCAATCACATCGCCGGCATGGTGCTTGCGGATCGGGGGAGGTTGGAGCGCCCCATCAGGTGCATGTCGATCCCGCGGGCGGCTTCTCGCCCTTCGGCCAAGGCCCATACGACGAGCGACTGGCCTCGCGTCATGTCGCCGGCAGTGAAGATGCCAGGGACGCTGGTCATCTTGTTTTCGTCGGACGCTACGTTGCCGCGCGGATCCAGATCGACGCCGAGGTCCGCGAGCATCCCCTCGGGTTCGGGATGCACGAAACCCATTGCGAGCAGCACGAGGTCCACGTCGAGCACGAATTCGCTCCCGGGAATCTCGATCATCGCGGGCCTGCCGGTGGCGTCGGGCGGACCCCACTCCAGGCGCACAGCGTGCAGTTTCTCGAGCTTGCCGTTGCTGCCGGTAAACTTCTTCGTCAGTATGTTGAAGTCCAGGTTTCCACCCTCTTCTTGCGACGAGGAGATCCTGAGGACCACGGGCCACTGCGGCCAGGGCTGGTTTCCCGGTCGCTCCGTCGGCGGCTGCGGCAGAAGCTCGAGTTGATGTACGATCGCGGCGCCCTGGCGATGGGCCGTGCCAAGGCAGTCGGAGCCGGTGTCGCCGCCGCCCAGAACGACGACGTTCTTGCCTTCGGCGGATATGCGCTCCGAAGCAGGAACGTCGTGCCCGGCGTTGACGCGGTTTTGTTGCGACAGGTACTCCATGGCCTGGTGCACGCCCGTGAGCTCGCGGCCCGGGATCGGCAGGTCTCGGCCGACGGTGCTCCCTCCGGTGAGGCAAACAGCGTCGAAATCGGACTTCAGGCGGTCAGAAGGATAGTCGCGGCCCACGTTGACGCCGGTCTTGAATACGACGCCTTCGGCCTCCATCTGATCGACGCGACGCTGGACGACATCCTTGCCGAGTTTGAAGTCGGGGATGCCAAACCGCAGGAGTCCACCCACGGACTCGTGGCGTTCGAAAACGGTCACCGAATGTCCTGCTCGGTTGAGTTGGAACGCGGTCGCCAGACCCGCCGGGCCTGAACCGACCACCGCGACGGTCTTGCCGGTCCTTTCGGCAGGCGGCTGTGGGACGATCCAGCCTTCCTTCCAGCCTCGGTCCGCGATCGTTCTTTCGATGTATTCGATAGTGACCGGGTCGTGGTTGATGTTCAGCACACACGACGCCTCGCACGGCGCGGGACAGACCCTGCCGGTGAACTCCGGGAAGTTGTTGGTCGAGTGAAGCTCATACAGAGCTTCCTGCCACTTGCCGCGATACACTAGGTCGTTGAAGTCGGGGATGATGTTGCCCAGCGGGCAGCCGCTCATGCAGAACGGCACTGAGCAATTCATGCACCTCGCGCCCTGATCGCAAGCCGCCTGCTCACTCCAATCCAAGTGGAACTCGCGCCAGTGGCCGACCCGTTCCGCGACCGGCTCCCTGGACAGCGGCTGCCGATCTAGCTCTTTGAATCCTGTCGGTTTACCCATGTTGTCGTTTCTGTTTCCCAATCGCTCTGCAAACGAGCAGCTTCAAATTGTCGGTCGCGCGTCATGCGGCATTATCGACCGTGCAATACATCGTACTCGGGTCGGCGTGAAGGCCGAGCCCTCCGTTGGCCACGGTGCTCTGGCCCTTCAGGTCCAAGCTGGGCAGCACTCGCGCCTCGCCATGTTGAGCGAAGCGAAGTATCTGGGACCCCGCAAGCGAACATCGTGTGGCAGGCGACGAGATTCTCCGCGTGCGCGCTCAGAATGGCGGCAGGCGAACCATCAATCGTCCGAGGCCACCACCGCTTCCTGTTCCGAGAGTCTGCGCTCCGCTAGCACGGCTTTGTACGCCCTAGGCATGACTTTTACGAACCGGCCTTGCATCGCCGGCCAATCAGCCAAGACGCGCCGAGCGTTCTCGCTGCCAGTGAACCGCAGGTGATCTCCGATCAGACTCTTGACCGCCACGACGTCGTCCACGTCGATCAGCGGGTCCAGGTCGACCATCTCCTTGTTGCACAGGTCCGCGAACCGTCCGTGCTCGTCCAGCACGTATGCCTCGCCCCCGCTCATCCCGGCGGCGAAGTTGCGGCCCGTCGCGCCGAGCACTACGACCCTGCCATGCGTCATGTATTCGCATCCGTGGTCGCCCACGCCCTCCACGACTGCCTCCGCGCCGCTGTTGCGAACACAGAATCGCTCCCCGGCGATGCCTCGGATGAAGGCTTTGCCGGACGTGGCGCCGTACAAAGCGGTGTTGCCAATTACAATGTTCTCTTCAGGCACAAACGTTGAGCTCGGAGGAGGCTTGATAATCACTTTGCCGCCCGACAAACCCTTGCAGAAGTAGTCGTTGGCGTCGCCGTCGACGTTCATCGTGACTCCCGACGCAAGGAACGCCGCGAAGCTCTGACCCGCCGAGCCTTCGAACCGAATTGTCACCGTGTCCTCGGGCAACGCGTCTTCACCGTATCGGCGGGCGATGTCGTAGCTCAGCGTGGCGCCGACGGTACGGTTCGAGTTGTTGATGGGCAGGTCCAACTCAACGTCTATTTTGTGTTCGAGGGCGTCCGCACTGAGTTCGATGAGCTTGTTGTCGAGCGCCTTTTCGAGCCCGTGATCCTGTCCTTCGCAGCAGAACGTCGCGATGTTATCGGGCACGTCGGGTTTCGTCAGCAAGTTTGAGAAGTCCAATCCCTTGGCTTTCCAGTGTTCGATGGCGTTGCTCGGGTCCAGTCGATCGACGCGTCCGACCATCTCGTTAACGGTGTTGAATCCCAGCTCCGCCATGATCTGCCGGAGTTCTTCCGCAACGAAGAAGAAGTAGTTGATCACGTGCTCCGGCTGTCCGGTGAACTGGGCCCGCAATTCCGGGTCCTGGGTGGCAATTCCCACCGAGCATGTGTTCAGGTGGCACTTCCGCAGCATGATGCATCCCATCGTGATCAGGGGCGCGGTCGCCATTCCGAACTCTTCTGCGCCGAGAAGGCACGCGATCGCGACGTCGCGTCCGGTCTTGACGCCGCCGTCGGCCTGGACGACGATGCGTCCGCGAAGGTCGTTTTGCACCAGAACCTGTTGGGTCTCGGCGATCCCGAGTTCCCAGGGGAGTCCGGCGTGCTTGATCGACGACTCGGGCGACGCTCCGGTGCCGCCGCCGTCCCCGCTGATCAGCACAACGTCGCCGTGGCCCTTGGAGACGCCGGCCGCGATCGTGCCGACCCCGGCTTCGGCGACGAGCTTGACGTGGATTCTCGCACTGGGGTTGGAGTTCTTGAGGTCGTGAATGAGCTGCGCCAGGTCCTCGATCGAATAGATGTCATGATGCGGCGGCGGCGAGATCAACTCGACGCCAGGCGTCGAGTTCCTCACCCAGCCGATGTAGTCGTCGACTTTGTGGCCCGGAAGCTGACCGCCTTCGCCCGGCTTGGAGCCCTGGGCCATCTTGATCTGAAGATCGGCCGCGTTGGCCAAGTAGTTTGACGTGACGCCGAATCTCCCGGACGCGACTTGCTTGATGGCGCTGTTGCGAGAGTCGCCATTGGCGTCCGGTGTGTACCGACGATGGTCCTCACCGCCCTCGCCCGTGTTGGAGCGGGCGTTGATGCGGTTCATCGCGATGCCCATGGTCTCGTGGGCCTCGCGACTGATCGAGCCAAGCGATATCGCTCCCGTGGCGAAACGCTTGACTATCTCGGAGGCGGGCTCAACTTCGTCCAGCGAAATCGGTTGGTCGCCCGGCTTGAACTCCAACAGCCCTCGAATGGTGCAAAGGTTCTGGGAGTAGTCGTTGGCGTGGTCGGCGTATTTCCGATAGGTGTCCCAGCTATTGGTTCGCGCCGCGTTTTGGAGTGTGGCGATGGTGGCGGCGTTCCACATGTGGTACTCGCCGTCTCGCCTCCACTGGTACTGGCCGCCGACGCCAAGGCGTAGATTGCCTTCGACGGCTTGATCCGGGTATGCGAACGCGTGGCGCCTCCCTGATTCCTCTTCGATCTGTTCCAGGCCGATGCCGCCGATCCGTGACGGCGTCCAGGTGAAATACTGATCGATCAGGTCTCGATGCAAGCCCACGGCCTCGAAGATCTGGGCGCCGCGATAGCTCTGAATCGTCGATATGCCCATCTTCGACATGATCTTCACAACGCCTTTATGAGACGCTTTTATGAAGTTCTTCACCGCGGTGTCGTAATCGACCGGCGTCTCGAAAGCGCCCTGCCGCGACATATCGGCCAGTGTCTCGAATGCGAGGTAAGGATTGACCGCTGCCGCGCCGTACCCGATAAGCAAGGCGAAGTGGGCGACTTCCCGCGGTTCGCCCGATTCGACAAGCAGCCCAGCCTTAGTGCGTGTTCCTTCCCTAATCAGGTGGTGATGGACGCCCGCGGTTGCCAGCAGGCTGGGAATCGGCGCGTGTCGCGAGTCCACTCCTCGGTCTGAGAGGATCAGGATCGAGCACCCGTCCTCAATCGCTCTTGACGCCTCTTGACACAGATCGTCCAGCGCCTGTTGAAGCGATCCCGGCGCCGCGGGTTCGAACAGCGTCGAAAGGGTCTTCGCCTTCATGCCGTTGACGCCGATCGCTCGTATCTTTTCGAGTTCGACATCTGTGAGGACGGGCTCGGTGATGGTCAGTTGGCGGCAGTGTTCGGGGGTCTCCTCGAACAGGTTCTGCTCAGAGCCGATCATCGCCCGCGTGGACGTCACGAGCTCCTCGCGGATGGCGTCCAGAGGAGGATTGCTGACCTGGGCGAAAAGCTGCTTAAAGTAGTTGAACAGGACAGGCGCCTTTTCCGACAACACCGCAAGGGGCGCGTCGTTGCCCATCGACCCCGTGGGTTCTGCGCCGTTGACGGCCATGGACCCGAGTATCATGCGGAGGTCTTCGAGACTGTACCCGAAGGCGGCTTGGCGGTTGACCAGCGTGTCGAAGTCCGCGCCATTGCCGGAAGTTGGCGCCGGCAGTTCGTCCAGCCGCACCGAGTTCGCCGCCAGCCATTCGCCGTACGGTTGTTGGCTCGCCAGTGACGCCTTTAGCTCTGTGTCTTGTACGATTTCGCCTCGTTCGGTGTCCAACAGGAACATGCGGCCGGGATAGATGCGTTCTTTGTAGAGGACCTTCTCCGGCGGGACGTCGAGCACTCCTGTCTCTGAGCCCATCACGAGGAGGTCATCCGTTGTGACCAGATACCGGCAGGGGCGCAGTCCGTTTCGGTCGAGCACGGCGCAGACTTTCGTGCCGTCGGCGCCGATCACGAGGGCGGGGCCGTCCCAGGGCTCCATCATGCTGGAGTGGTATTCGTAGAAGTCGCGTTTCGCCTGGTCCATCGGTATGTGGTCGCCCCAGGCCTCGGGTATGAGCATCATCATCGAGTGCTCGAGAGACCGGCCCGTGGCCAGCAACAACTCAAGCGCGTTGTCCAGACTCGCGGTGTCGCTCTGTCCCGATCCTATGATAGGCAGCAGCTTTTCGACATCGTCCCCGAGCGTCGCCGACGCGAAGACCTTCTCGCGAGCGGTCATCCAGTTGATGTTTCCGCGCAGCGTGTTGATCTCCCCGTTGTGGATCACCATGCGGTACGGGTGGGCCAATCGCCACGACCCGAGTGTGTTGGTCGAGAACCGTGAGTGCACCAGGGCGAAAGCCGTGACCATGCGCTCGTCGGCCAGGTCGTGGTAGAAGCTTAGGAGCTGATGGGCCAATATCAACCCTTTGTACACCACTTTGTTTGTGGAAAGGCTGCAAACGTAGAAGTGCGGCTGTCGTTCGGCGATCGCCTGCGAGGCCGCCGTCTCGATTAACCGGCGGATCACATACAGCTTCAACTCGAAGCTGGGCTGATCGGGAACGTCATCGGACTTGCCGATCAGGAATTGTCGAATTGAAGGCATCACCCTGGCGGAAAGCGTTCCGATCTCATTGGGAGACACTGGCACGTCCCGCCATCCCAGCAGGGTTTGGCCTTCGGCCCGCACCACGCGCTCGATGATTTGCTCGCACTCGGCGTGCTGTTCATCGTCAGTGGGCATGAACACCATGCCGAGGCCGTATGCGCCGGGTTCCGGAACCAACACGCCGTTCTTGGCGAACTCTTCGACCAGAAAGTCGTGTGGCATCTGGATCAAGATGCCCGCACCGTCGCCTGTCTCGGGATCGGCGCCCGCCGCTCCGCGGTGGCCCAGATTCACGAGGACCTCGATACCTTGTTGGATCACCGAGTGCGACTTCCGGCCCTTCACATTGGCAACAAGGCCTACTCCGCAGGCGTCGTGCTCGAAAGCCGGGTCGTAGAGCCCGCCGGAAACGCTGGGCGTATAGTCTTTGTCGTAACTCGATGCCATATTTGTTGGACGCTCGCACTATCCGTTCAACTTGCCTGCCAACCACTGCTCCAATCGATTCGCGCCTGTCGCGGAGTTCAGTTCGCCGAAACATCCGAACTCATGCACGACGGCAACGACATCAATTCCAATGGGGGTAAACAGGGGCAGCGGCGCGAATGATCGACGGGACTGCCGCGTGTGTCCTCAAAGGGTCGGCAGATACCGCGTTATCTCGTAGTCGGTTACGTGGGACCGATATCGCTCCCACTCTATCTTTTTGTTTTCGATGAAGCTGTCGAAAACCAAATCGCCAAGCGCATTGCGGACCAACTCGCTGTCTTCCGTGACTGAGATGGCTTCCCAGAGGTTGCCGGGCAAAGATTGTATGCGCCGCTCTTCTCGCTCCGAAGCCGACATATCGAATACGTTGGAGGCCGACGGCGGCGGCAGTTCGAGCTTCTTCTCGATACCGTCGAGGCCGGCCGCCAGCATGACGCTGAACGCCAAATAGGGATTCGCGGCCGGATCCGGCGCGCGATACTCGATTCGTCGCGACTCTTCGCGACCGGGCTTGAACGACGGCACCCGAACAAGATCGGACCTGTTGACCGTGGCCCACGAGACGAATGTCGGCGCCTCGTAGTTCGGCACCAAACGCTTGTAGGAGTTCACCCATTGGTTCGTGATCGCGGTGATCTCCCGGGCGTGAGCCAGCAGGCCGGCGATGAAGTGCCGCGCCACGTCGGAGAGCCTCTCCGGATCTTCGCCGTCAAAGAATGCGTTGCGCCCGCCTTTGAACAGCGACTGGTGCGTGTGCATTCCGTTTCCGTTGACCGATGCGATCGGCTTGGGCATGAACGACGCGTAGCAGTCGTGTCTCTGCGCGATCTCTTTGACGACGACTCGGTAGGTCATCACGGTGTCGGCCATCGTCATGGCGTCGGTGTGCCGTAGGTCGATTTCGTGTTGGCTTGGCGCCACTTCGTGATGGCTTTGCTCGACTGGAATGCCCAGCTCTTCCAGCATAAGCACCGTCTCGCGACGCAGATCCGTCGACTGACTCGTGGCGTCTTGGTCGAAGTAGCCGCCTTGGTCCAGAGGCACCGCGCTGGTGGAGTCTTTGAAGTAGAAGTATTCCAGCTCCGGGCCCACGTAGTAGGTGAAGCCCATGTGGGCGGCCCGCTCGATGTTGCGACGAAGCACCCACCTCGGGTCACCCTCGAACGCGGCGTCGTCCGGAGTGACGATGTCGCAAAACATGCGGGCGACGGCGTTGGAGCGCGGACGCCACGGCAGCAGGCTGAAAGTGTTGGGGTCGGGGAGCGCGTAGAGGTCTTTCTCCTCGGCGCGAGCAAACCCTTCGATGGCCGAGCCGTCAAAACCCATGCCTCGGGTCAGGGCCGCCTCCAACTCTTCGTAGGTTATCGCAAACCCCTTGAGGTTTCCGAGTATGTCCGTAAACCAGAGCCTGATGAATTTGACGTCACCGTCTCTGGCCTCTTTGAGAGCGTATTCGACTGCCTGGTCTCGATCTTCCATCAAACCAATGCTCGATCAGGCGGTAGATTAATCAGCGGAACCCAGCGCGCATTCCTTCGCGAGCGTCTTGACGCTCCACGCCGCCACGCCGGTCGGGCGCTCCGAGGATGCTTCATGACGCCGCGTCGGAGTATCTGGGTCAATGCGCGGCAACGCGTGAAACTACGAAGACCTCCCGTCGCAGCATAAGCGGCAGAAAATCTCACGAAATATAACAATCTGCGAATGTTGTGTCAATTTTCACGCTCACAATGACGCCCACGGGGCATCGCTGATTCATCGCGATGCCCCGAATGTATCGTTTGGTGGAGCCGATGTTCCGCCGGCTCGAATTTAGGCGTCGAAGTACAGGAAGAACTCGTACGGGTGAGGTCGGAGCCTCATCGGGTCGAGCTCGTTGGTGCGCTTGTAGTCGAGCCAGGTCTCGATCAGATCGGACGTGAACACGTCGCCCGCGAGCAGGAATTCGTGATCCGCCTCCAAAGCGTCCAACACCGCGTCCAGGCTGCCTGGCACTTGCTCGACATTCGCTGCTTCTTCGGGCGAGAGGTCGTAGAGGTCAACGTCGAGCGGATCACCTGGGTCGATTTCGTTGCGGATCCCGTCGATGCCCGCCAGCAGCATCGCGGCAAAGGCCAAGTACGGGTTCGCCGTCGGGTCCGGGCACCGGAACTCGATTCGCTTCGAGTTCGGCGTGTCGAAGTATGCCGGGATGCGGCAGCAAGCGCTGCGGTTGCGGGCGGAGTAGGCCAGGTTGACCGGCGCCTCGAATCCGGGGACCAACCTGCGGTACGAGTTCGTCGTGGGCGCGGCGAAGGCCAACAGGGCGGGAGCGTGTTTCAGCAGACCGCCGATGTAGTACTTCATCGATTGGCTCATGTGGGCGTACCCGTCGCCGTAGAAGGTGTTTTTGCCGTCCTTCCAGATGCTCTGGTGCGTGTGCATGCCCGTCCCGTTGTCGCCGAAGAGAGGCTTGGGCATGAAGGTCGCAACCTTGCCATGCTTGGCGGCAATGTTTTTGAGCAGGTATTTGTAGTACATCACGTTGTCGGCGGTTTGGGTCAGCGTATCGAATACGATGTCGATCTCGCCTTGGCCCGCGGTCGCCACTTCGTGGTGGTGCTTTTCGACCTTTATGCCGAACTTCTGCATCTCGATAACGGCTTCCGAGCGGATATCGGAAAGGGTGTCGACCGGAGGCGCCGGGAAGTAGCCTTCTTTATGCCTCGGCCGAAAACCCTGGCTTGGGCCGCCGCCGATGCGCTCGGCGGCGCCTGCGTTCCAAATGCCCTCGTCCGAGTCGATGTGGTAGAAGCCCTCGTTCGCACTCTGGTCAAAGCGAGCGGAGTCGAAGATGAAGAACTCGAGCTCAGGGCCCCAGAAGCTCTGGTCGCCGAGGCCCGAGAACTTCAGGTACGCCTCGGCCTTGTGTGCGATGTGTCGGGGGTCGCGGGAGTACTCCTCGCCGGTGAGCGGGTCTCGGATGTCGCAGATCAGGCTCAGGGTCTTGATCTCGTAGACCGGGTCCATATTGGCCGTGGACGCGTCAGGCACGAGAAGCATGTCGCTCTCGTGAATCGCCTGGAACCCTCTGATGCTCGATCCATCGAAGCCGGTCCCCTCCGTGAACAGGTCCTCGGTGACCTCGCTGGGTGGGATGGCCAGATGTTGCATGGTGCCTGGGAGATCGACAAACTTAAGGTCGATCATCTCCACACCTTGATCCTTGATCATCTTGATTACATCTTTGCCGCTTATCGCATCTGCCATGGCGTTTCTCTCCTCTATTCGATCTAGTTACGGAGGCGGTCCCGTTGGCCTTACCTGTGCAAATCGCCCACGTCTCGCACGCACTCGAACCAGCTCCGTGGACTTCCGTGCGAGAACCGTATGTGGCCAAGTAGGCCGGTCACGATCATCGACTGCCAGTGCGCTGACACCCGCTTGGAAGCCACTCGGTCTCCCACAATCGGTCCGCGCCGGTTCTGAGGCCTATCGGCGAAACCCGCGATAAGTGCGGGGCAGTTGCCCTTGCCCATCCGAAGCTGGGTGCCCAAAATGATTTCGAGGGCGATAGCGCCAACGAAGTCCAAGCCGCCTGGATTTGTCACCGTGACAGTTTATCCTCGCCTCTTGGTCGCCCGCAAGTGGGGCCGCCGCGCAGCCCAGACTGCCTTGTTCTTTCCAATATAGTTTGAATTATGCGGAACCGATGTTTCGGACGTGTTTCCCAGATGTTAAATGTTTGTTACAAGCCAGCCAATGGTCAACCTTCGGTCCGCGAACTCGGGTGGGGTCGTGCCCGCTGACGCCCTAGCGACGCACACCAGTCACCGGTCTCCCACGGTTCGTTCATGACACAAAACTACAATCGATATCACTCGATCGGGTGATGTAACCTTCCTCCCGTGGCGGCATACTGGTCGTGGCAAAGACGCCCAAGGGCCGTTTCGACGGCTGGCGCCTGCCGGTACGCTGTCCCAGGAGGAGCCAAGTGAGGCCGATACGGACGCTAAGGAGTCGTCAGGGATTTACGCTGATCGAGCTCGTCGCTGTCATGGCGATCATCGGAATTCTTGCCGCAATCGTCGTTCCGGCAGTGACCGGACCACAGCAGGCGAGCACCGACGCCGAGGTCAAGGAGGGCGCGTTCACGGTGCAGAGCACGTCAGGGGACTTCTTCGCGGCACAGGACTCGTCGGAAGTGGTAACGCCGTTGACGCTGGCGATAAACGCCGACATCAATACAGACACGGACACGACCGCGACCAGCACCCAGAAGAAAAGCTCTCGCTGGCCAGAGACATATCTGACCGCCGACTCAGAGGTCACGTCAATAGGTGTGTAAACGTGGTCAGGCGGCGGCC
>CEQE01059880.1_pt1 | contig 13936 bp, 11 predicted proteins | sample 356201 | NCBI WGS metagenome assembly CEQE01 (sample SAMEA2619970, study PRJEB7988) | marine metagenome | biome: marine biome (ENVO:00000447); feature: mesopelagic zone (ENVO:00000213) & marine oxygen minimum zone (ENVO:01000065); material: "saline water (ENVO:00002010), including plankton...
CTTTTCTTTTCTTTACCTGCCTCACCGGTTATTTCCGCTATCTTATTTACAATATCTTCAGATTTAAAAGGTTTGGGAAGATGGCTTTCTGCTCCACATACGCGATATTTTTCTTCATCGAACTCTTCAAAGTCACTATGGATTAAACAAACAGGAATTTTTTTTAACTTTTCATTTTCCTTTATTTTCCGGCACAACTCGAAACCATTAAGTTCAGGCATTTCAGTGTCTGCAAAAATAACATCCGGCTGAACATCATTGGCTTTCTCCAATGCCTCCTGACCATTTCCTGCTGTAAGAACCGTAACATCCTCACCCTCAAAGGCCAGGCTGATTACCTTATGGATAGTAGCGCTATCATCGGCAACCAATAAATTCAGAGGCATGGCATTACCTTTTTTTGGCCCGCGGCAACAGAGAGATCGTACAGAAAAAAAATATTGTTGCTTACACAAAAGTCCTTTAACAATAAGCCTTTAGCTGATTTTTTTAGTAACACAAAAAAAAAGGATAGTCAAGTAATTTGCGTTATTGAAATAAAAAATGAAACCCAAATTTCAAACATCAAGTTACAAACAAATATCAATGACCAAAACTACATTGACCAAAATAAATAGGAAACTAAATTGTTTGGCTATTGAGTCATTGTCATTTGGATTTTGGCTATGGCTCTGCCGCGTTATGACATGTGTGTTCTGATCTTTCTCATCAACCCTATTTCATAATCAGAGAGAGTATCTTCTTGAAAGGTTATTTCAAAGCATAGTTCAAATCCCTTCAAAAAATTTTCAATAAGCTGATCAAAAGAAAAATTGTATGAGCCAAGTTCGTTTAATCCTGCCATGTTTTCAAAATGTGGAAATTCGATATTTTTTTCTGGAAAGGATAAACCATTTCTAAAAATAAAGGCTAATTTACGTCGATCCAATTTTAAAGGAATCGAACCATGTTCTAAAAAAGAATTTTTAAATCGTCTTTGAGCGCAGCCCACAATTTTTTTCTCATCGAAAACCAATTCATAAAGAGATGGAGCGGAAAAACAAAAAGGATTTCTATGAGTTTCTTTTTTGGATTTGTACTGTAGTTTCGCGTTGATTCCCAGCTTATGAAGCCCCAGAAGCAAAGCCTCGCTTATTTTTTTATGGGATTTTAAAATGTTTTTGGGAAACTGTTGATTTTCAATAGAAACGTTTAAACTAAAGGTTAACTCATTTTCATGCAGAACGGCACGTCCGCCCGTTGGTCTCTTTACAATATCAATCCCCGCGGAATTACAATACTGGAGGTTGATATCGGTTTCCGCTTTCTGGCTATAGCCGATACTGACAGCAGGGGTTTTCCATCCATAAAAACGAAGTGTGGCCGGAGATTTTCCTTCACCACACGCAATGGAAATAGCCTCATCTTTAGCCATGTTGGTTAAACCATCATGATTTTTATCTCTAATCAATCTCCATATTTGCAAGCTCTTTTTCTCCTCTTTTTTAATTTAATGATAACATAACGCGACGCAGCCGCGACCAAATTAGATTTACCGCAAAGACGCAGAGTTCGCAAAGGAAAAAAATATTTTCTTTTCTCTGCGTTCTTTGCGACTTTGCGGTTTAAAAAACTCTTTTATTTCAATCCAAAGAATCACTCGCTGTATTTAAATTCATACATCTCTGAGAAAGAGTATACAAAAAATCTTTCCTTGCAAAATATTAATCCCGTACATACAATATGTTATATATGGCATTTCTTTTGCTTTGGCTATGCCTGTAAGGAGAAGTATGAATATATTTAAAATTGAAACAGGGAGCAGAGATCAGGGGCCAGAGATCAAAGAACAGGGATCAGGGGTCAGGGATCAATCGTCAATTGTCAGTCGTTATTTGTCAATTACGAAGCTGGTTTTACCGTGGTCGAGATGGTTTTTGTCTTGGCAATAATGAGTATATTACTTAGTATTGCCTATTCACAACTGAGAACCCCGAACGAGCGAATCGCCTGTAAAGAGATATACTCAAACCTGCAGCTCGGAAAAATGCAGGCTGTTTCCACCGGAGCTAATGTTACTGTGAATGTGGATACTGATTTGGATTCTGTGGAAGACGTGGATGTGCCGGGAGAGGTTACCTATATCCCGGATGCGACCGGTACAGTAAATCAACCCACAGGATGGGGTGGTTTTCCGTCTGGAGGAATTGATTTCGAGGGCGGCAACACAGTAACTTTTACACCAAAAGGAATGGCTACTGCAGGGAGTGTTTATTTATATGATGTGAAGAACTCCGACAGGCTTTGCGCTGTTTCAGTATTGTCCACCGGTCTTATCAGGATGTCGACCTCTAAAAATATGGGAGTCACCTGGAGCTAAATCATGAAAAAAAAACCTGAAAATCAGCACTGTAAATCTGCAAAATCATGTTTTTTTAGCAAAACTTTTGTCAGCAGATTGAGCGAAAACCTTTTTGGCTGCAGCCCCCTGGCCACTCTACGTTTATCTGCATCCCAAAAGGGGTTTACCCTGCTTGAAGTTCTGATCGCGCTGACAATTCTTTCCGTGGGTCTTTTAGGTTTGGCGTCAATAACAGCGTCCGTTATAAGGACTAATTCTTTTAGCGACGATTTTACCACAACCACTGCGTTAGCACAGGATAAATTAGAAGAGCTGGTCAATACTACTTTTGGAGGTTTGACTAATGGCAACGACACCGTTGATGCAGATGGCAATGTTGGAAGTAAATATAGTCGAAGTTGGACCATCACAACCGCAGGCACCCGAGCAGATATTGCAGTTACTGTAACTTGGACAGATGATCTTGGCAATGCAAAGAGTGTTAGCATTTCTACTGTTAAAGCTAATTTTTAATAGGGACTGAGAAAGGGTTAATCATGACTGCAAGAGTAAAAAATTTAAATAATAAATTTAAAGGTAGTTCTCCTTGCAAGTTAAGTGCAAATCAAGATGGTTTTACATTGATCGAACTGATGATAGCTGCAGCTATAACGCTTCTCGTATTATCTGGAGCTTATGAAGTCTTTACATCCCAACAAAAGGCGTACGGCACTCAGGATCGGGTGGCGGAAATGCAGCAAAACGTAAGAGTGGCCATGGATATGATGACAAGAAATATCCGTATGGCCGGCTATGATCCTACAGATTCCGAAGATTTTGGAATCACAAGCAGTACTGCTTATACAGCTAGCGATACAACTGCATTAGTTCTTACAGACTCTGACAAAATTTATTTGACTATAGATGATGATGAGGACGGCACGATTGATAGCAATGCCGATGAACGAATAGCATACCAGTTAAGTGGCGGTAATTTACAAGTTGACGATAATGGTACTTGGCGGGATATTGCAGAGAATATAACCGCCCTTTCTTTTACTTATATTTATGCTGATGGACAAACAAGTGCTACAGAAGGTCTCCCGGATAATGCCGTCGGCGATACAACTGATGATTTTGACGATATAAGGATGATTGAAATTTCCATGACAGCTACGACAAGCAAGGGAGTGACTGACCGGACAAGGGTTCTGACGGCCAATGTTTGTCCAAGAAATTTGGGACTTTGAAATCAGGTGTCAGGGATCAGAAAAAAATTGCTGAAAACTGAACCCCGATCCCTGACACCTAAAAGCTGAAAAGAAGGAGAAATATTATGGATATGAAAAAAAAACTCAAAGATGAATCGGGAATAGCCCTAATTACTGCTTTGTTATTTATGGTACTTTTAACGGTGCTTGGAACTGCCGGTATTATGACCTCCAGTACAGACGTAAAAATAAGCGATAATTTTCAAAATTACCAGGAAGCTTTTTATTCGGCAGATGGGGCTGGCCAACTGGGAATAAACTGGCTGTTAACTAATCATGATGTAAGTTATCATCTCACCAATGTGGATTATGATCTTGATGGTGGCGGTACATCCGATGATCCTGCAGCAACAGATCCCGCTGATGCGACTGATTATGGATATGAGGACTCATACCTTGCTTCGTCAGATTTTACATATAAATTTCAAGTCGTATCTTTAGATCCTGATCCAAGCCCCCCCACTGGTTATACAACAAAACAAAGAACACAGGAAACAGAGGGATTTTCCAGCAAACAAACTACATCTTATGCGGCGTCTACCAAGATGTGGAATTATTATTATCAAATAGATGCTATAGCATCCGGCCCTCAGAGCGCAGCCACAACTTTGAATATTATTACATCTTATAGAAGTGAGAACTGATGTATGGAATAAAAAAGGAGTGATTTAAAATGAAAAAACTATTTATATTATTTATTTTTGCATTAGCAATCTTATTTTTTGGGTCTGTTGCTTCCTTTGCAGGGGTCACTAAAGAAATTCCTTATGCATCAACTAGCAGCGTGACCCCAAATGTTTTAGTCATTTTAGATAACTCAGGAAGTATGCTCTGCCCGGCTTACTTTACAAAAGCAGATGGAACTACCATTACTTGTGGCGGTCCACCAAGTACGAGTTCTTCAAGTATAGATGACGGATACAACGCCAACGCTCCATACAGTACGGGCGACAAATATTACGGATATTTCGACGCCAATAGTAAATACTCATATGCCAGTGGTGAATTCACTATAGACTCAAATGGAGACTGGGACGGAAATTTTTTAAACTGGGTCTCCATGAGGCGGGTTGATGTTGCAAAAAAGGTACTCGTTGGAGGGGCTGGGCTCCCGACAGCAAGGCAAGCTTTAGCTGCGCCAAACACTAATGTTGGTAGCAGTGGCGGAGACTATGACTATATAAAAAAATATGACAGGGACACCGGGATAAACGTGAGTAATAAATTGTTCCCTGACTGCGGTGCTTCCTCCGGTAATGATTGCTATTTTGGCATAGCGGACGGCAAAATTTATCGTGATAGTGATAACAGCCCTTTTAACACTCACCCCAGCAACCAGTTCATTATTAAAGTCAACATTACTACCGATTGGGAGGCGGGTGTTATCCAGGAGGTATCAGGTCTGGTCAGGCTCGGTCTGGAGTATTTTAATAGTGATTCTGAAGGTGGTGACATAGACCAGGCCATGGCTGACCCTCCGGTAGATATTAGTTATATAAACGCTATTGAAAACCTTAATCCCAGTGGTGCCACTCCTCTTGCTGAATCGCTTTACACCGCGGCAGGATATTTTGGACTAAATCATGACGATGTCGGTGGCAAAGGGCCAGAGTATCACAATGGAGATCATCCAAGCGGTGTCAATGAGGACCCCTTTGATTTTACAGTTCAAAATGATGTTTATTGCTCCGATACTTTTGTCATATTAATTTCCGATGGTGATCCAACGAATGATTCGAGCATTCCGTCCTCTCCTTTTATCGGCAGCGGCACCTTGACCGATTACGATGGCGACGGGGATGATGGAGGCGGAGATGATTACCTTGACGATGTAGCTTTATGGGCCCATACAACTGACTTACGCACTGATTTAACTGATTTAGAAGGAGATCAAACAATTACATTATATACTATTTTTGCTTTTGGCTCAGGTTCGGCTGTCTTGAAAAACGCTGCGGTTAACGGGGGTTTTGATGACGACGATGGTGATAATGTTCCGGACCCTGCTCATCCAGGTTCCGGCCACCCGACTTTCGCAAATTGGGCCGCTTATGAAGCTGCCCCCACAACCAATGAGTGGGATGAAAACGCGGACGGTTCTCCGGATAATTATTATGATGCAGAGACAGGAGAAGAATTCAAGAATGCTGTCCGGGCGGCTTTCACTTCAATTCTCGCTATCACGAATGCGGTAACAGCTCCGGTAGTTATGCCCGGCGCTCCCGGAACAGGAAATAACCTTTATGCGGCTACTTTTGTCCCTGATGCCGAGCACCAGTGGGCAGGCCATTTGAAAAAATTTCCTCTTGACTCAAACGGTTTTTTGCAGGGAACAGCTCCAAACTTTACTACAACCTGGAACGCGGGTGACATCCTGGGAGATGCTTGCTCAGGGACATGCACCTCTTCAGATAACCGGAAAATTTTTACAGTAGAATCAACTGTCACAGCCGGTACAAATAATATTGTGGAAACCAACTGGAGCGACCTTATGCTCCTTTTGGGGACGAATGTAGCCGCTACCAGAACCCTCCTGGGTTATGATGCTGCCACTGACCCAACCTATGAACTTTCCACCAAAAAATTGATCAACTTTGTCAGGGGGAAAGATGTTTTTGATGAAGATATTGATTCCGACACAACAGAAGACCGATGGAAATTGGGAGATGTCTTTAATTCCGGGCCTATAGAAGTCGGAAGTCCTCCCTATTTTTACAACGATTCTTCAGATAATGGTTATTTAACATGGAAAAGCTCTATCAGCCGAACCACTACGGTTTATGTCGGTGGAAATGACGGAATGCTCCATGCCTTCAACTCTTCTACCGGTGTAGAAATGTGGGCTTTTATTCCACCCCCTATCCTTGGGAATCTTAAAGATATGATCTCAGCAACAGCAAACCAGTCTAAATCTCAATATTATGTCGATTCCTCACCTATAGTGGATGATGTTTATGTTAATGGTAGCTGGATGACTATACTGATTTGTGGTTTCAGGTGGGGAGATAGAGGGTTTTTTGCACTGGATGTAACCGATCCAAATAATCCTGATTTTTTAGCGGCTGTCTCTACCGATGGCACAACGGTCACTCTCTGGAACACTAATGGAGCTGCTCTCGACGTGACTTCGGACGCGGATTACAGCGGCTACCTGAAATTGGGGTATACCTGGTCTGTACCGATAACCGGTAGAATTAAAGTCGATGTGTCAGGAACCCCTACAGACAAATGGGTGGCAATATTTGGAGGAGGCTATCGTATGCTAAGCCCGGATGTTAGCTATACTGATCTATCCGATCATGCAGCAGGCGTCGGACGACAGATTTTTGTAGTTGATCTTTCTGATGCAAGCATTATAGAGAGATTTACTGAATCTGCGGACCCGGCAGGGAACGCAAGCGGCGCTATAAAGGATGACAGCGCAGACGGAATTGATAACAGTCTCCCCGCCCCTGTTTCCATTATTGGAGATTCTGATAACTATTTTCAGTATCTTTCCGCTGGTGATAGGGAAGGACACCTCTACCAGATGAATATTGAAGGCTCCAGTTCGCCGGGATCAACGCTTACCAGTACACAAACCACTGTTTCAAGTTGGACTAATTGTGAAATGTTTGACGCTAAGGCGACATATACTTTAGACAGTGTTAACCCAGCCAATACAAATCTCAGTAAGAATCAAGCTAATAATCGCAGATATATCTACGCGCAGCCGGAAATGACAGATGACTCGGATGGAAACCGCTGGATATTTTTCGGAACAGGAGACGGCAGAAATATTGAGGATTTATATCCGAAAATTAAAACTGCCTCATCACCGGATGCTGATGAAGGCAATCTTTTTGTGGCGATAAAAAACACGACCCCGAATCCTTCTCTGGGGACAGCAGGCTGCCCCACCACCGCTTATACAGCATCAGACCTCACAGACGTAACCGATGATTCTACCGTCTTTTCTACCGGCAATGGCTGGTATATCCATCTGGTTGAAACGGAGAAATCTTTTACCTTCCCAACAATTTTTGCAAGTACTCTTTTCTTTACTACATTCATTCCTGATACATCTAATATATGCGAATTAGGTGATTCTTACCTCTATATTGTTAATTTTCAAACCGGTGGCGTCGTGACGGCTTCCGGGGGGGGGGACCAGCGCCCTTGGCTCCACGACCTTATCCTCTAAAAAAGTACATATCGGCTCGGGGATAGCCACAGCACCCGTAATCAGGGGAGAAAAAATTCAAATCGGGATCACCGGAGAGGCAACCGAAGCGGATCTTCAAACAGCCATCGATTTAGGAGGAAAGAGAACCGGAAGTGTGATTACCCTTGGCCTCCCCAGCGGGATGGAATCAGAAACTGTTAAGATGAAATATTGGAAAGAAGTTGATTAAACTATGTTGCCAGATACTTGTTCCGTATTGTGGTACAACTTGTCATGGTGAGCCCACCGATCCATGAGACTTTTTTATTCCAGAGGAAGAAAGGAGAATAAAAATGAATACCATCATTAAAAAATGGGGGAAAATTTTCTTAATTTCTTGTATTGTTAGTTCATTTTTAATTAGTGGGTCTTCCGTTTGGGGTGAGAATTATCAAGAAGGACAATTTAGAATTTCTGGGGTCATTAAGTCGGTAAACGTTGTTCGGCGGAGTTTTGTTTTTGAAGAAGGTGAGACGTTGCATGTAACCATTGATACTGTTTATAAAAATTTGAAAAATGAAACAATTTCTTTTACTCAACTAATCCAGCCAGGTAAAATTGTTTTGGTTTTGACTGAAATTATCGAAGGGAGATATGTTGCTATATCAGTTAAAGAAACAAGTGTGGGTTAATATGAAGGTGTTTCGGCGTTTGTCTCAATCCTTCATTATTTTGACATGTCTTTTACTTTTTCATGTTAGCCCTGTTTTGGCAAAGGTGGAAATACCGGAAACTGTTCATGATTTCGGAAAAATAAATTATGACCAGAAGGTAGAGCACCTATTTAGAATTGTAAATAAAGGGGAAAAAGAATTAATCATCGAGAAATTAAAATCCTCCTGCGGCTGTACCGCTGCGCTGATTTCGGAAAAAAATATAAAATCAGGAGAAGTGGGAATTGTAAGAGTGGTATATGATGCTCACAAAGGACTGGTAGGAGAATTCGTTAAAACCGTATCCGTATTTATAGAGGGAGAAAAAGACCCGATTACCTTCTCTATAAAAGGTGAGGCAAAAAGAAAATTTGATCCTGAAACATCCCCGAATATTTTTATTGCACCTCAAAAAGTTGATCTGGGAGTTATCAATTTGGGGGAAGAAAAGAAATTTAACCTCCTGATTGAAAACAGAGGGAAAGGGGATCTTTATATTAAGAATTTTAAAGTTGGTCGAGAGGGAGATGGTACTCCTCTAAACCAAAAAGCCATCAAGCCCGGGAAAAAGATTCAGGCCACATTCTCTTATGTTTCAAAAAAACACGGAATAATTGATGATTCCTTTACAATAGTCTCAAATGATCCTGTAAGCCCGATCACGTTTATAAACATAAAAGGGAAGGTTAAAGAACGTTAAATTTATAAAGATTTTAAAGCATCGTTCTGAAAAAAATCAGTCAGCACTCACCTTTTTACTCCATAAATTAAAAAACGTAGGTTATCTAATGTTAAAAAAATCTCTAATCTATTTTTTTTTCATATCCATATGTTTGTTATTCATAACTGCCTTTCTTCATGCAGAAGAAGTCAAGGAATTCGACAGAGATAATGACGGGAAAATTGATGAGAAAAGATTTTTTTCCAAAGATAATAAATTGGTACGTGTCGAGCTGGATAAGGATAAAGATGGATTATTTGACCAGTTTCTTTTTTATGATAAAAATCAAGCTCTGGAAAGAACTGAATTAGATACAAACAAAGACAAAATAATCGATCAAAAACAGTTTTTCGAAAATGGAAAGTTGCTCAGGGCAAAGATTGATACAGACAAAAACGATTTTTTTGAACAGGAACTTTTTTTTAAAGATGGTAAACTTGAAAAAGCAGTGCTGGATACAGACGAGAATCTCGAAAGTGACGAATGGCAATTTTTTAAACCGGATGGAAAGACGATTAGGCAGGAGAATGACAGGAATGGTGATGGAGAAATTGATGAGAAGCAGTTTTTTGATGATAACGGAAAACTTGTTAAAGCAGAAGTTGACACGGACAATAACCGCAATTTTGATCAAAGACTTTTATATAAAAACGAGGTTTTGTACCTGATAGAAGTAGACACAGATAAAAACGATATTATGGATGAATTCCGGTATTATGACAAAGATATGAAATTGCTCCGTGCAGAGCTCGACCCGAATGAGGATGGGATTATCGATAAAACGATTAAAGGAAAATAAATCTTTCTGAATTTAGTATGCTTTGCACATAACCGCAATGATGGTACCAAGAAAAGCTTTTATTTTAAATAGATTGTAGAATTTTCCAGACGTCATCAAATATAGGAGAACGATTTTTGGTTAAAGAGAAGGGTCTTACTATACAATTTGTTGCTAAAGTTATTTTAAAGAATGAATTGATATCGAAAGAACAGTATAAAGATATCTTAAAAAATGGAGAAGCGCGGAGGAAAAAACTACAGAAATATCAAGAAGCTACTTACTCAAAGAGATTTCATCAAGTGCTGGATTTAGCTTCTCCTGCAGAGGTTATTTCATCTTTAAATATTGAAATTCCTGGAAAATTCAGCAAGATACTTACTGAAGATGATATAACTGAAGCCATCGCCAATGAAGTGGGCTTGCCATATAAGAAAATAGATCCTCTGAAACTAAACCCTGATATGGTCAATTCTTATGTGCCCCGGCCTTTTGCAACAAAACATCTTCTCGTCCCCATAGATGAAGCTGACGGCTATGTGACTATAGCAGTTGCTGAGCCACATAACCTTGAAGCGGTGAAAATTTTGGAAAGCGCTAAAAAGATAAGGATTAAACCCGTCCTGAGCTCAAAAAGCGATATTCTTAAAATTATAAGGGAGTTTTCTGGTTTCAGTGCATCCGTCAGTGCAGCAGAAAAAGAAATTACTCTTGAAGATGAGATTGGAAACCTCGAACAGTACATCAAGCTTAAAGATAAAGATCAAATAGAGGCCACTGACCACAACATAATAAACGCTGTTGAGTATATCCTGCATTATGCTTTAGATCAGAGAGCAAGTGATATACATATAGAACCAAAAAGAGAAAAGTCCTTTGTAAGGTTGAGAATTGATGGAAGTATGCATTACATACATAAAATTCCCCGAACGGTTCACGCGCCAATTTTGTCCAGAATAAAAATGCTTTCTGGCATGAATATCGCTGAAAAAAGGAGACCTCAAGACGGCAGAATAAAAACAACCTATAAAGGAAAAGAAATAGAGCTTAGGGTTTCCACCATGCCAATAGCACATGGTGAAAAAATAGTGATACGGATATTCGATCCCGAGGTTCTTTTGCAAGACATCAGCCATCTTGGGCTTTATCCCAGGGAATACCAGATCTACAATGCTTTTATAAGAAAACCTAATGGAATAATTCTTGTGACAGGACCTACGGGAAGCGGTAAAACCACAACCTTATATTCATCTCTTAAAGCGCTGTCTTCCCCTGAGATAAATATCGTAACTATAGAGGACCCAATTGAGATAGTGGTCGAGGAGTTTAACCAGATTGGGGTTCAGCCTGCAATAGGGGTAACCTTTACTGATATCCTTCGCACTATATTACGCCAGGATCCTGATGTAATAATGGTGGGGGAGATAAGAGACAGGGAAACTGCTGAGCACTCTGTACAGGCTGCCCTTACCGGCCATCTTGTTTTTTCAACTCTGCATACGAACGATGCCCCTTCTGCAATTACACGGCTGCTTGATCTTGGAATTCCTGCTTTTCTGCTTTCATCCACATTAATAGGGACTGTTGCCCAACGGATGATCAGAAAGATTTGTCCTCATTGTAAAAAAGAGAGAGTAATTACTATTGATGAAATCAAGCATTTGCAAATCGAAGGAGATCCATTTCCCATATACTTTGGTGAAGGATGCAAAAAATGCAGAGGAACCGGATTAATGGGAAGAACTGGCATTTTTGAAATAATGGAATTTACGAGTAAAATAAAGTCAGCACTATCAGAAAAAGCTGCTTTAAGCAGTCTGTATGAAGTCGCTAAAAAAGAAGGCTTGGTAAACCTACGACAAATGGCTATAAGGAAAATGCGGGAGGGGATTACCACTTATGAGGAGGTTATTGCAGTAACAGGATAGAACTAAGGTCGCTTAGATTACAACTGGATTTGCAACCATAGATTTTACAAGTTTATTTGCAGGAATAAACAAGATAGAAAGAATTGTTTGAGTCAATGAGTTAAGGAGATGATGTTGGTTTTTTCTGGTTAAGGTAGTTAGACAAGTCTTATTTTTATTAGTAGTTCCCTTCGTTTTTCAATCAGCTTTCCTTTATAATACCATTTCCGATTAAAGAAAGGGCGGCGGGTCTGTTCTCCATGCCCCGGGAATGGCTTTATTATTTTATAAGCGGTGGTTATAATCCCTTATAAATGCAAACAATATTTTGATTTAATCCATTCATTTATTCTGGATACGCTCTTAGATAAAAGAGGACTAAAGGCAACATTAAATACGGAGGTTTAATTTATGAAAAGTTATGATTTAGCAATAGTTGGAGCCGGTCCGGGTGGTTACGTGGCAGCCATTCGGGCATCATCTCTCGGATTGAAGACCGTAATAATAAATAGAGAAAAATTCCCGGGTGGAACATGTCTAAACAGGGGTTGTATACCAACAAAAGTATTGTGTCATGTTTCAGAGCGATATAGAGAAGTGGGTGAATATAAAAATATAGGCATTATCGCCAATGATATTGCCCTGGACATCGAAGCCATTCAGAACAGGAAAAACTTTGTTGTCACCCAATTACAAAAAAATCTCACTCAATTAATCTCTAAGAAAAAAATTGACCTGATACAAGGAGAGGCTAACGTATTAAACGATAAAAGCATTAGCGTTAACGGGGAATCTTCAGATTCTATAAAGGCAAAATATATTTTACTTGCAACAGGCTCACTACCTGCTGTCCCTGCTTCATGGGAGGTGGATTCCGATCTTCTAATGACCAGTAATGAAATACTTAACTTTAAGAAAATCCCAAAAACACTTTTAATTATTGGGGGAGGAGTCATAGGCATGGAATTCGCCTCCATTTTTTCCTCTTTTGGCTCCCGGGTTACTGTGGTGGAAGCCCTTCCCTCAATTCTCCCTATAGAAGACCAGGATATTTCATCGGGGCTTAAACGAGTATTTACAAAACGAAAAATAGTTTTTCATACGGATACTAAAGTCGATGAGATTAAGAAAAACGAGCAGTCTATTCAAGTTGTTTTTACAAAACCAAATGGAGAAAGCTTTGAAGATAACTTCGAAGCTGCTTTAATTTCTATTGGGAGAATTCCTGCACTTGGTGGAATTGAAAATCTGAATTTGGAGACAAAAGATAATGGGTCTTTTATAAAAGTAAATGAATTTTACGAAACTTCTCTTCCAGGAATTTATGCGGTTGGCGATCTTATCGGAAAAACCGGTTTAGCTCACGGGGCATCTGCAGAAGGAATTGTTTTTGCCGAAAAGATTGCCGGTTTGAATCCTAAACCTATTAACTATAATCATATCCCGAGTTGTATTTATACTGACCCGGAGATCGCGCGAGTCGGCCTTACTGAAGAAAAAGCCAGGGAGATTTACGGGGAAGAAATTGAAACAGGGACATATCCACTGCGAGCCATTGGAAAGTCGTTGGTTGCCAACCAAATAGAGGGAATGGTCAAAATAATTATTGAAAAAAAATATAAGGAAATTGTAGGAATATCACTCATGGGTGCTCATGTAACGGAAATGATAGCCGGTTTTACGCTTGGTTTGAATATAGAATCTACTCTGGAAGATTTTTCAGACACTGTTTTTCCTCATCCATCACTATCCGAAATGGTCATGGAATGCGCGGAGAAAATGGCAGGGAAAGGAATTCACAGTTAAATTTTTTCGTTTAAAGTCCGGCGTGATTTTGATAATATGATTTCCCTATTTTATTATTTAATGGTACTTCAATTTTGCGCCCGTAGCTCAACTGGATAGAGTGGCGGACTTCGGATCCGTAGGTTGCAGGTTCGACTCCTGCCGGGCGTGTTTTAATTTGTAATTTGAAACTTGGAATCTGCTATTTGATATTTTTGAAATTTATTATTTGAGAGTTGATGATTCACACTATGGGCCGCTAGCTCAACTGGCAGAGCAACTGACTCTTAATCAGTA
>CEQE01144363.1_pt1 | contig 13929 bp, 6 predicted proteins | sample 356201 | NCBI WGS metagenome assembly CEQE01 (sample SAMEA2619970, study PRJEB7988) | marine metagenome | biome: marine biome (ENVO:00000447); feature: mesopelagic zone (ENVO:00000213) & marine oxygen minimum zone (ENVO:01000065); material: "saline water (ENVO:00002010), including plankton...
GGGGCGCCTGACAGGGGAGCGCGCCGTTGGGCTTCGAAGCTGCTGGCATTGGCAATCGGTCTTCTGCTCTACCTCGTCCTCAGCGGCCTCGTGATATATCTCGCCCCTCTGCCCTCGGACTTCATGGAGTCACAGGGTTGGGCTTGGAAAGCCGTTCAGTGGCAGGTTTTGCTTCACACCGTTCTCGGCCTCGTCGCTGGCGCCATCATCAGTCGGTATCTCTGGAAACACTACTTCTCGGTAATGCGACAGCGCTTCGACTGGGGCAGGCTTCTTGGACACCTCAGCTTTTGGATGTTTTTCGTCTGCGGCGCGAGCGGACTGGTCCTGACGTGGCAGGCGTGGTTCGGGAGCAACATCACCTACTGGATAGACACCGTCCACACCTGGAGCGGCTTTGTTATGGTCCCGCTCCTTGGCTGGCACTTGTTCCGGGCGTGGGTAAGAGTCAGGCGGCGTGCGACCCTAGAGGTGCTGCCCCTGCTGCGAAGCTCCCAGTGGCGGTTGGCAGCGGGGAGCTCTGCAGCGGCGGGTCTGCTGCTGGTCATTGGGGCCGGCTTCGCTCTGTCTTCCTCAGGCCCTGAGATATCTACGGGCGTGCCGGTCCAAGAGTACGGACTCAAGTACGGTCAAGGTCCATTTTTGCCCAGCAACGTCAACTCCAGCACGGGGAGTCCAATCAACGCCGATGTCCTGGCGGGTTCCGAGAACTGTGGCTCGTGCCACAAGGACATCTACGACGAGTGGAAGGCAAGCGCCCACTCCTGGTCTGCCAGCGACATGTTCTTCAGAGCGGTGGCCAGCGCGATGGAAGGCGACACCGGTATAGAATCGACCAGATACTGCGGAGGGTGTCACAATCCGATCTCGATTCTCTCCGGCAGCCTGACAGCCGAAGTCGCCGACGCCCTGGAGATGCAAGGGAAGACAGGACAGGAGGCGCCGCACTCCGAAGAAGGGATCTCCTGCACCGTCTGCCATGGCATTACCGAGATCCAGGGCTCCAAGGGAAACGCCAACTACGAGTTCACCCCTCCGCCGAGGTACCTGTTTGAGTTGGAAGACGAAGACAGTCTCCTGGGGCGACTGAGCAGCTTCTTGATTCGCGCCTATCCTCAAACCCATAAGGAGTCGCTCTCCAAAGCTCACTACAAACTGCCCGAGTATTGCGGCACGTGTCACAAGCAGTATCTCGACGAGTCCGTAAACAACTTCGGTTGGGTCAGGCTCCAAAACCAACTGGACAACTGGAAAGAGAGCAAGTGGAACCAGGGACCGGGAAGCCCTGAGACGATCGTGTGCATCGAGTGCCACATGCCCCTCACGCCGAACGTGGAGGAGGCGAGCTCGGGTGTGAGCGACGGGGATCCCTTCGGTCCGCACCCTGGCCAGCACCGGAATCACAGATGGCTGGCGGCCAACCAGGCGATCCCATGGCTTCTTGAAGAAGACGAGCAGGTGAATCTGACCGAGAAGTGGTTGAAAGGCGAGTACCTGGTGCCGGAGATTCAAGACAAGTGGCTTGAGGGACCCGCCGTTGCCACGGACGTCGCTGCCCCCGAGTCCGTTCAGCCCGCCGAAGCCATGGAGTACTCAGTGGTCATCGCCAACAGAAAGGTCGGCCACGAGTTCCCGACAGGACCGCTGGACCTGATCCAGACTTGGATCGAAACCAAGGTCGAAGACGCTTCCGGCAGGACGCTGTTCCACTCCGGCTGGGTTGGCGAGGACAACTACGTCGATCCGGACGCCCACTACTTCCGGTCGTTCCCCATCGACGAAGAGGGCGACGTCATCTACCTCCACAATCTATGGGACATGGTGGGCACGACTTACGTGAGGGTCATATTCCCGGGTTTCTCGGAAAAGGTAAACTACGCGCTGGACGTGCCCGAAGACGTTGCGGGACCTCTCACCATCAGCGCCAATTTGAGGATGCGCAAGTTCCACCAGAAATTCGTGGACGTGACCACCGACAACAGCGGGCTCACCTTCCCAATTACCGACCTCTCGTCATCAATCGTCGAGGTCGAGTTGGTCAACCAAAAGACTGGAAGAGCCAGGTAGGTGCGGGCTGAGCTGAACGAGCCGAACGACATGACAGCCTCGTGTCGATGCCAGGGAGCGATCCCTTGCCCCGGGCGCTCGCTCTCCCGGACCAGCCGGTCCCTGGGCGTCCTTGCAGCGCTGGTTGTCTTGGTTTGCCTGGCGGTGGGCTGTGGCGAGTCAGAGTCCACGCCCAGTCCGACAAGCCCGGCGGCCTCTGAGCCAAACATCGACAAAGCCGGCCTGATTCAACCCGAGGACGGCTCCTGGCGCACCTCTGGACACGACAGCCTCCACACGAGCAACGTCGAGGCTCCCGCGATCGATTCGCCCGCGATCAAGTGGAGCAAGAAGCTGGGCGAGCGGATACTCGCCGGCGCCTCGATCGGAGAAGACGGCACGATATACGTGGCGGCGGAAGGGAACAGGTTCGAGACGTCCGGGCATGGTTTGTTTGCCTTGACGCCAAGCGGAGACGTGAAATGGAGCGTGGAGGCGCCTGCGCCGATCAGGACGACTCCACTGATTTCTGCGGACTCCGTTCTGTTCGGCTCCTACGACGGCGCATTCCACGCCGTGTCGCCGGACGGCCAGCCGCTCTGGCAATACGATCCCGAGGACCTGTCGCATCGAGTATCGCTCTCATCTCCGGCGATGGCCCGCGACGGGACGATCTACTTTGGCGACCACGGAGGAGCGCTCCAGGCCCTCTCCTCCAATGGCGCCCGAGCTTGGAGCTTTCCCACCGACGACTATGTCAGGGCAGCCCCCTCCATCGGACGGGACGGGACCGTGTACGTCGGCTCCAACGACGGGACATTCTACGCGCTGAACCCCGACGGGTCGCTGAAGTGGTCTTTCGAGACCGGAGGGCGGATCGATTCGCCCGCGGCCATAGCGCCGGACGGCGCCGTCTATTTCGGCTCAGGAGACGGAAAGCTGTACGCCCTGACCTCGGACGGGGCCGAGAATTGGTCCGTCGCCGTGGGCAAGGGACTTATAGTCTTCGCCTCCCCCGCGCTGGCGCGTGACGGCGGCATATACGTGGGCACGACAGGAACAGCGCCGTTGGGATCGAGTCAACCCCAACAGGTCGCCTCCTATTCGTTCATCGCTTTTGACCCGAATGGAGATCGGAAGTGGGAGTTCCCGCTCTCCCAGTGGATTCGATCCTCCCCCGCGGTCGTGTCCGACGGCACGGTCTATTTCGGCGGATGGGACGGTGTGTTGTATGCTCTCTCCCCCGAGGGTGAACTGAGATGGGAGACGATATTGGGAGACGCGCCCGTGGAGCAGGCGATCGAAGCGTCGCCGGCGGTCGCCTCGGACGGCACGATATATGTAGGGACATGGGATGGGAGATTCTTCGCCATTGGCGAGAGTGACTAGACGCGCCTGGCCGGGTTTGCTCCTCGCCTTGATGCTCTCTGCGCTGTTCGGCGCCGGGGCATGCAGGTCGGGCGTGGAAGAGGCGCCGGGTTTCGTGCCCGACGAACAACGGAGCGTTCGGAGCGAGGATGCCGGCGTTCAGTTCGTCGATGTCACATCTGAGGCAGGCATTGTCTTCGGCCATTTCAACGATGTCAGGACATCGGTCCTCATAGAAGACATGGGGTCCGGGGCGGCTTGGGGAGATTACGACGACGACGGCCTCGTCGATCTGTTCATCGTCAACAGCTCCCGTGACGAGCAGGGTCAGCGCCCCATGGACCGGGGCAAGCTCTTCAGAAACCTGGGCGACGGCTCCTTCGAGGACGTGACCGAGTCTTCGGGCATCAGGCAGACGGGACTGGGGATGGGCGCGGTCTGGTTCGACCATGACGGGGACGGCGACCTCGACCTGTTCACGACCGGTTTTGGCTGGCAGAAGCTCTACAGCAACAAGGGCGGCGGCTCCTTCGAAGACGTTACCGTGCAGAGCGGCCTGTCGATCGACGGAGGTTGGCCGGCCGGATCGACGGTGGCCGACTACGACCTGGACGGCGACCTCGACCTCTACGTGCCCCAGTATGTGGCGTTCCAGCATGACAGCGGTGAATCCGCCACGCTGCTCAACAGCCAATATGGACTCGACACCCCCTTCACTCTGAATCCGTTCTCCTACGACCCGCTTGCCAACCGCCTCTATCGCAACGACGGAGACGGGACGTTTGCCGACGTCGCCGCGTCGGCGAGAGTAGCTGACCCGGAGGGCCGTAGTCTGCAAGCTGTCTTCGCCGATTTGAACTCTGACGGGCTCCCTGACCTGTACGTAGCCAACGACATATCTCCCGACGCCCTCTTCATCAACAACGGAGACGGGACGTTCGAGAACGTCGCCGAATACGCTCGAACCGCTGACGCCAGGGGATCGATGGGCATCGCCGTGGGAGACTACGACGGCGACCTGGACCCGGACCTCTGGATAACCCATTGGATCGCCCAAGACGACGCTTTGTTTCGCAACATGTCCGACCAATCCGTCGACGATGAGATCAGGTTCATCGACCGGATCGCCTCCGACGTGGGCGAGAGTTCTCTGAGCTACGTCGGATGGGGAGTCGGTTTCGTCGACTATGACAACGACGGCCGCCTGGATGTGTTCGTGGTCAACGGAAGCACATTCGAACCGCCCGAGGACAAGACAAAGCTCGCTGCCATGCGAAACCTCCTCTTTCGTAACCGGGGAGAGGAGGGCTTCGTCCTCGTCAACGACGTGGCCGGCGATGTGTGGGCAACGAAAGACGTGGGCAGAGGCGCGTCTTTCGCCGACTACGACAATGACGGAGACTTGGACATTCTCATCGTGGCTCGAGGCGAAGGCGTCAAGCTGTTGCAAAACCAAGGTGGAGCAACGGCGAAGTGGCTCGTCCTCGATCTCAAAGGCGACGCGGGCAACCGGCAAGCAATCGGGGCAACTGTGACGATCAGTGCGGGCGGCGCAAAACAGCAGATGACGGTCGTCGCCGGATCCAGCTACCTGTCCATGAACGACACCCGGCTGCACTTCGGACTGGCCGAAGACGAGATCGTCGATTCGGTCGAGATCCGCTGGCCTGACGGACATCTGCAGACACTGAACGGAGTCAATGCCAATCAAATCCTGACGGTGTCCAAGGAGCAGCAATGATGACCGTGCACGTTGCCGAAATGAGAGGCCCGCGGAGATGATCGACGTATCGAAAAGAGACATCGCGCTGGCGGCGATCGTTGCACTCGCCGGGATCGTGATCGGCGTCTACATCGTCGTCTTTCGGGATGTGGCGCCAGACAAGGCAGATCAGCTTCGCGGCCACAACGCGCGCGGAGTCAGCCTGATGCAAACAGGCCAGCTCAACGACGCCGTCGAGGAGTTTCAGAAGGCCGTGGACCTTGACCCTGAATACGTCTACGGCCACATCAATCTGGGGATCGCCTACTTTCATTCGGGAGCCGATGACAGGGCGCGTCAGACGTTGAGCTCGGTCGAGGCGCTCGATCCCGTAAACGCACATCTGAACTATGTTCTGGCCCGTCTCGATCTTCTACAAGGACAAGAGGCGGCCGCTATCGAGCGCTTCAACGAGGTTCTGCGTCTGGACCCCAACGATGCATACACCAACTACTATCTTGGGAAGATCTACTTCGACGCGGGGAGAATTCCCGAGGCGAGGGAGCGCCTGGAAAAGGCGATTCAGGTGGACGGCTCACTAGCCGCGGCGCACTACAACCTAGGTCTCGTCCTCCTGCAGGCCGGCGACGAAAAACGCGGCCTGAACGAGATGCTCACCTACAACAAGTTCGTCATCCGAAGAAGCGCCGACGAGCTCGGTCAACCCGTATACCTCGAGGAAGGGATATATGCTCGAGCCGTCGAAGACCCCGACGGGCCGAGCGACGCGGCTACAGCATCGACGGGCATCGGAGTGCGGTTCGCCGACGTTGTGGCGTCGTCGGGGATTCAGTTCGTTCACGGCGCCGCGGCAACCCCGGAGTTCGAGCCCGGCCAGCGCATTGCGTCGGACCCGCGGTTCTTGCGCGAAGACGTGGCGCCGTACTACGGCTCAGGCGCCGCCTTTCTGGATTTCGACGGAGACGGACACCTCGACCTGTACGTAGTGAACGCCGGTCCGACCGAAGCTTCGTCCGGCAACGCCCTCTATCGCAACGAGAGAGACGGGACGTTCGCCGATGTCACAAGTCAGGCAGGCGTCGGCCATACCGGGCAGGGGATGGGCGTCGCATTCGGTGATTTCGACAACGACCGTGACCCCGATCTGTACATCACGAATTTCGGTCCCGACGTACTCTACCGCAACGACGGCGACGGGACTTTCACCGACATCACCGTCGAGGCGGGCATCGATGGCGCGGGCTTTGGCATGGGGGCGACGTTCGTGGATTACGATCACGACGGCTTCCTCGACCTGTTCGTCGCCAACTACGTCGACGCCCGGGGAATGACCGCCGGAGCCACGATTCGATTCCCGCAAGAACTGCCTGGCCAATGCAACGTACTCTACCGCAACACGGGCGATGGCGCCTTCGTCGACATGACGGTGGAGGCCGGACTCGACGGCATCGCCAGAAGCGTCACGCCAGTGTTCCTGGACTACGACGGCGACAACGACACCGATCTGTATCTAGGTAACGACGGGCAGCCAGGGGTCTTGTACAGCAATAACCGGGACGGCAGTTTTGCCGATGTCACAACCAAAGCCGGATTAGCGGGCGTGACGGCCTCCCGAGGCGTGGCGGCTGGCGACTACAACGGCGACAGCTTCGTCGATTTGCTCGTCAACTCCGGGACGACGAACGGGGTGTGGCTGCTCAGCAACCGGGGCGACGGCTCGTTCGCCGCCGACGCTTCCTTCCAGCAGGCGGCCGGAGCGGGCGAGGACCGTCGAGCCTGGGGCGCCTCCTTCGTCGATTACGACAACGACGGTTATCTCGATGTCATGTTGGTCGTCGACCAACCCGAGGGCGCCGTCGTGCTCTACCGGAGCCTGGGCGATGGAGGTTTCGTCGATGCAACCGCCGATGTCGGCCTGCAGGGTGTAGGCGGCGCAGGCGGGCGTGGACTGACCCTGGGCGACCACGACAGTGACGGAGATGTGGACGTCTTCGTCGTCCGCAATGGCGCCAACCCAATGCTGCTGGAAAACGAAGGAGGCGCCCGGAACACGTGGCTCAAGGTGACGACGGTGGGCGACGGCAGCAACCGCATGGGCCTCGGCAGCAAAGTGGAGGTCAAGGCGGGAGGACGCCGGCAGAAGCGAGAGGTGTCCGGCGGATCGGGGTACCTGTCTCAGAACAGCCCGAATCTGTTGTTCGGTCTCGGCGAGGAACAGCAGATCGGGATGGTTCACGTTCTTTGGCCCAGCGGGCTTCGGCAACGGCCCAACGATGTTGCCGTGAACCAGGCGTTGACCGTCACGGAGCAGGGCCGCAAGTCGTCCTGTCCGCTGCTCTATACATGGGACGGGGACCAATACACGTTCATATCCGATTTCCTGGGCGCCGGCTTCATCGGCATCCTGGTCGGACCGGACACCTACTATCAGCCCGACTCCGACGAGTACGTCAAAGTCGATGGACGCTTGTTGCGGGAACGAGACGGGAAATACACGATCAGGATCACCGAGCAGCTCGAGGAGGTCAGCTACCTCGATCAGGTCCGATTGCTCGTCGTGGATCATCCTTCGGACACCGAGGTCTACCCGAACGAGGTGCTGAAGATGGGTCCGCCGTTCCCCGAGTTCGAGGTCCACGTCACCGGCGACGCCAGGCCGCCCGTTTCGGCAACCGATGGCGACGGTCGCGACATCCTTTCGGCGATAAGCGAATTCGACCGGGCCTACCCGACGTTTCAGTTGCTCCCGTACCAAGGCATTGCGAAGTCACACTCCGTCGTGCTCGACCTCGGCGACCTATCCGGCGCCGAACGAGTCCTTTTGCTCATGGACGGCTGGATAGAGTACTGGAACTCCGAGAGCGTGCGGCAAGCCTTGGATGACGGGATTGCCCTGCAGGCGCCGATTCTCCAGGTCTGGAGGGATGATGAAGGCCGTTGGGTCACGGTCATCGAAGACCTGGGCTTCCCCGCCGGCCTGCCCAAGACGATGACCGTGGATCTGACCGGCGTTTTCCCGTCCGATGACTACCGCGTCAGGATCGCGACGAACATGGAGGTCTACTGGGATCGAATCAGGGTCAGCACAGCGAACGATGTTGCAGCCGTGAACATCGCCACATTGAAGCCCGACCAAGCCGATCTGCACTGGAGAGGCTACCCAAAGCTTCATCTGCCGGACGGGAACAACCCGCCGGTGTTCCTCTACGACCAGCCCAACGACTCGGCGCCCCTCGGAGACCAGGCGGGGTACTACACGAGGTTCGGGGATGTCACGCCGCTGCTGGATGCGCCCGACGACCAGTACGTGATCATGCACCACGGCGAGGAGATCGCCATAAGCTTCTCAGCCGACGAAGCAGGCCCGCTGCCCCAGGGGTGGAAGCGCGACTTCCTGGTGTACGTCGACGGCTACGTAAAGGACATGTGGGCTGACACAGCCTACGGCTCCACCGTGGCCCCGCTTCCGTTCCACGACATGTCGAGCTATCCGTACACGGATCAGGAGGCTTATCCCGACGATCGGCGGCGCCAGGAGTATCTGCGGGAGTACAACACCCGATGGATCGGCCGCAGCCTGCCCTGAGGCATCTTCGGCTTACTCAGCCAACTAATCCGGATGCTTCTCGCCGGTCACGCCGCCGTTGAACGCTGCTCCGGCCGCTTCGGCGGCGCTGGGCGAACCGCCATGAACATGAGCGCGGCCCCCGCCATCATCAGGATTGCCACGACGATGAACGTGGTGCGGTAGCTGTCTTGAACGTCCGCTACATAACCCGCCAAAACCGGCGCCGCGATGGTCAACGGGAGGCTGAGCGATTGCAGCCATCCGCTGATGACGCCCAAAGAAGTCCGGCCAAAGTATTCTCCCTGCATCGCGTTCATGACCGGTGTCCGGACACCCCAGCCGATTCCGTAGAGCACGGAGTAGACGAATGCCATCCGCGCTGTGGTCGCGACACCCAGGACGAGGACCGAAATCGCCATCATTGTTATGGCGAAGCCCATCAGATGGTTCTTGGGCAGCCGGTCTCCCAGGAAGCCCGCGATCAACCTTGCCGGCATGTTCGCCAGGCTGGCAACCGTCCACACGAGCGCCGCTGTCGTGCGTTCCAGTCCGACGCCCTGTTCGAGGTGAAGGAAGAGGTGCACCTGCGCCGTTCCCATGCCGAGGTTGCCGATGGCCGAGCCAACCGAGATGAACCAGAAGGTGCGGGTCCGGACGGCTTCGCGGAGGGTGAAGTCATGCTCCGTGTCGACGGGATTTCGGCCGGCGGCGACCGTGGCATCGGCGGTCTTGGAATCGCCGTCCGGCAGCAATCCGTATGGCTCCGGCTTGGTGCGCAGCAGCATCGAGGTCGGGATGCCCACGGCCCAGATGATCAAGCCGGACCCGATCGCGGACACCTCCCACCCGAACGCTGCCTGCACGAGGACCACGGCCGGGACGCCCACCACGCCGGCCATCGACCAGCCCAGGAGCATCAAGGATTGAGCGATGGTTCTCCTACGCCGGAACCAGTTGTTGACTGCCACGGACATCACCAACATGCCGTAGAACCCGGTGCCCAGGGCAATGACGACGTTGGCCAGATAGTACATCCATAGCGAATTCGTCAGGCCGAACAGGATGAGCCCCAGGCCCATGATGAAGACACCGGTGACGGACATGATGCGGGGTCCAAACCTGTCCATCAAATAACCTTCGACCGGTCCGAAGATCGAGTTCTGGACCGAAGTGATCGAACGAGGCCCGGCGAGAACCGCCCTGCTCCAGCCGAAATCACGCTGCAGCGGCCCGAGGTACGTCGTGAAGCCCTGGTTGATTGTGCCCTGCAAAAACTGGGTCGCCGCACCAACGAAAACGACGACCCAACCGTAGAACAGCTTGTCGCCGATCCAGGGGATTCGCGGAACTCGCGGCTGTTCCGCTTCGCGGGTCAAATCTTCCGTTTCGGCGCCGTCAGATAGTGCCATTATTCCCCTTGTGGTGATGCGTGATCGTCAAACGGCGACTCTCCATGAGCTAGACAAGGCGAGCCGCCGCAATCCTCGTCGCCGGGCACAATGTATCACGACGCCGAGGATCGGGTCCGACCGAATCGCAGCCAGGCGACTCGCGTGACCCGGCGACGAGGCTGTTTCGGTTTGCCCACGCCTGTGATAGGCTCTTCATGCTCTGTTTTGGGAAGCCGAACACCCCCTGAGCAGCGTGTGGGCGTCGCCCGAAATGGCGAGCGGGTTGGAAACTGAGGATCGACGGAACATTAAGAACTAGGGGATGCGCAACAATGAAATTCGGAGTTCAGGTTAGCTGCTACAGAACGACATGGGACGACATCCGCGCCTCGATCGAGGCGTTGGAGGCGGGGAGATGGGACAGCCTGTGGTTCGCCGACCACTTCTTGCCGCCTTCGCCGGGTTCTCCAGGCGGGGACCGCGAGCAGGAACTCGGCACGGCGTTCGAAGGCTATACGCTCACGGCAGTCGCCGCGGGCATGACGGACAAGCTCGTCCTCGGCCACCTAGTGCTGGGCAATACGTACCGCAATCCGGCGTTGGTCGCGAAGATGGCGGCGACGCTCGATCAGGCGTCCAAAGGACGTTTCGTTCTAGCGCTCGGCGCCGCCTGGTTCCAGCGAGAACACGAGGCCTTCGGTTGGGACTTCCCTCCGATGAGGGAACGGTCGGACAGGTTCGAGGAAGCGTGCGAGCTCATCCGCAAACTCTTCACTGCTGAGGGCGCCGTCAGTTACAACGGTCGCTACTACCAACTCGACGAAGCGCCGCTGTCGCCCGGCAGCTATCAAGAGCCTCACATTCCGATACTCATCGGAGGCACGGGCGAGCAACGCACCATGCGGACGCTGGCGATGCACGGCGACATCTTCAACCTGGACGGCTGGTCGGGCAGGGGCATGTCGATGGAGCTGTACCAGCACAAGATGGGCGTGCTCAAACGACACTGCGAAGCCGTGGGTCGCGATCCGGCGCAGATCAAGCGCACGCTGCTGGCGCCGCTGTTGATCACCGACGACAAGGCCGAGGCCGAACGCTACAACGAAGCGCGCGGATACAGAGCGATGGACCGCCTCCACGGCAACTACGCGGGGCCTCTGATGGAGCCGAAAGAGTCAGGCTCGCTGGCCGGCCCGCGCGACTACATCATCGAACGGATCGGCCAATTCGTCGACGCCGGCGTCGACGAGATCATGTTCGGCGGCATTCCGACAGGCGACGTCGAAGCCTTCCAACGAGTGGAAGAGGAGATCGTAGCGGCATTCGACTAGGCGGCGCTTACACGGAACGTTGTCGCCCGAATCGCGTCTTGTGTCGATGTGAGGATGTGGTTCGACAGGCTCACCACGAACGGAATCCTAAGCATCGGCCGTTCGTTCTGAGCTCAACGTTGTACGTTCGGCCTGAGCCCACCCCTGTCCGTTCGTCCTGAGCATCGTTATGTCCGCGGGACGGACAATGCATTGGACAGTAACGGTCGTTATGCAGATTGTCATGCTGAGACCGCAGGCGAAGCATCTGGGGCCCCGCAGGGAGGCAATTGTCGCATTCAGCCAGATCCTTCGACTTCGCTCAGGATGGGATCGGGAGAGCCGTTACTTGGAAGCTTGTCGAAGGACCCCGGCGAATCATCATTGTCCGTCGTTGTGACACTGTCGAAAGACCTCGACGAACCATCCTGCCATGTGACGCAGGCGCACCAGAAGCGCGCCCAACATAGTCAAAATCCTCGTCGACGGAGGGCATTCAACCATGGACTACGGTATAGGCATCCCGTCATACATCGACGCCTGGCGCGAAGTGAAAGCGGCCGAAGAAGCCGGGTTCACGCATGCATGGTTCTATGACTCGCAGTTGATCTACTCCGATGTCTGGGCGACCATGGCGCTGGCGGCTCACAACACGAACAGCATCAAACTCGGAACGCTCGTCGCCATCCCCAGCAACCGATTGGCGCCGGTGACCGCGGCAGCCGCGGCGTCGATCAACAAGATCGCGCCGGGACGGGTGATCCTCGGCCTGGGCACGGGCTACACCGGACGCAACACGATGGGGTTGCCCGCTCTGTCCATGAATCACTTCGAAGAATACACCCGGCAGGTTAAGGGCCTGCTGGCGGGCGAGGATGTGCTGCTCCGGGAAGGCAATCGCGAGCGATGGATACGCCTTATCCATTCGAAGTCCAACTCTGGCCGGGACGAGTTCTTCAACATCGAAGACCCGATTCCCGTGATGCTGGCCGCCAACGGACCCCGAGGGCAAAAGCTGGTCGGTGAAATCTCGGACGGTTGGATCACCACCGGCAGAAGCGCTGGCGTGCCCCGCGGGCTGCCCAGGGTGATGGAGGCTGCCGAGGCGGTGGGCGCCACCTTCGACCACGCGGGCGGAGACGGCTCGAAACCCTACGTGACCGTGCTCACCTCGGCGTGCGTGCTCCGCGACGGAGAGACGCTGACGAGCGAGCGCGTAATCCGAAACGTGGGGCCGACCCTGGTTCCCGGAGTTCACGCGATGTGGGAGGGCGCCTACGGTCCGGGCGCAAACCTGGGCATGGTCGACGCCGATCTGGCCGGGGAATACGACCAGTACATCCGTCAATACGGAGACGAAAAGCCGCCGCCCACTCCGGATGATCGACGTTACTTGGATGCCCATGAGGGTCATTACGTGTACCTGAAGAAAGGCGAAGAGCAGTTCGTGTCCCCGGAAATGATGGCTCGCTCGTTGACAGGCTCAGGATCGGACGTCAACCGGCGCCTGGACGAGATGGAAGACCTCGGGATCAACAACGTGGCGCTTTCAGCCGTCGATCGCCGCGCAGCACGAGAGTTGATCACCGACTTCAGCGAGCAAGTGATTCATCGGCGCTGACGGACTGACACTGGTAGGATTATTGCCGGTGGATCACGCAGATGCGCCCTCAATTTGACGCGACCCTCGTCCAGTGCGATTTTCGCAAACCGAACGAGAACCTTGCATTTCGACGGGGCCAAGAACATCGCCTGCCAGGCAATGGACGTTGACGGTGGCGGGTATCTCGGATAGACGCCAAAACCGTTGACGCATCTGGGCTGCGTTGAGCGCCACGTCGGCGAACTCGGCGAGCAGAGTGGTTGACCGGGTAAGCATCGTATTTTGCAACAGGGGAAGTCTTGTATGGCGTCGCAGCGCATCACCGAAATCAGCGTCACTCCGATTCCCGCCTACTTCCCGCACGAAATCGGCCGGAACGCGTTCCGCTGGAGCCCCGGCACAACCGGCGTGGAGTGGTTGGTTCGTGCTCGCACTGAAGGTGGTCTCGAAGCGTTGGGCAATGCCATGCGACACCTGTGGGTGGACGGCGACGGTTCGGTCGAGAGTCTTGTCCGTTTGCTTCGGGAAGTTTTGCTGGGCCGTCGCGTCGATGAGTTCCTCCATGTGTCCTGCGGTCGCGTGGTCGGCCCCACCAGGGAGGCGAACCGAGTCTTCCGAAATCACCCCTGGATGAGCGTCCTCGCCTACGATCTCACGGCCAGGGAGCTGGGAGTGTCTTGCATCGAACTTCTGGGCGGCAAGAAACGAGACCGCGTGGATGCCTACGACACGACGCTGTACTTCGACGATCTCCGAGTTCCTGAGAAGGGTGTTGGCCAAGTGGTGGAAGAGGCTGGCGATGCCTTGAAGGCGGGTTACAGACAGATGAAGATGAAAACGGGCCGCGGCGGACGTTGGATGGCTCCGGAAGCCGGCATGCGGAGAGACGTGGAGGTGGTCCAGGCGGTGCGTGAGCTGGC
>CEQE01148217.1_pt1 | contig 13916 bp, 14 predicted proteins | sample 356201 | NCBI WGS metagenome assembly CEQE01 (sample SAMEA2619970, study PRJEB7988) | marine metagenome | biome: marine biome (ENVO:00000447); feature: mesopelagic zone (ENVO:00000213) & marine oxygen minimum zone (ENVO:01000065); material: "saline water (ENVO:00002010), including plankton...
CCCCAGGCCAGCGTCTCATTATTACCGCTGGCGTGCCGTTTGGCACACCCGGTGCTACCAATGTTCTTCGTATCGTGTGGCTGGATTAGTTTCCATTAGGTGCCCACCTTGACGGGCTCTAAATCCTACTGCACAACGCCCCCATGATTACTCAGCTATTTTCAATTATCGCACCGGTCTTTTTTGGCGCTGCCTTTGGCTTTGTTTGGGCGCGGCTGGACAAACCCTTTGATGCCGAATTTGTGACCTCCTTGGTGTTTAATTTGGGCACGCCTTTGCTGGTGTTCTCGACATTGACCAAATTGAACACAGATCCCCAGGCCTTTGCCGATTTGGCAATGATCGTTGTCGTTGCGTTGGTTTCATTTTGGCTGATTAGTGTAGTGGTATTAAAAATTGCACGCCTTGACTTGCGAACCTATTTGGCAACGATAATGATACCTAACACGGGCAATGTCGGGTTGCCGTTGAGTTTTTTAGCATTTGGTGACGAAGGGCTCGCATTTGCGATCATTGTCTACACAATTGTAAGTTTGACCCAATTTACGGTTGGTCTGGGTATTGCTTCCGGCTCCTTCTCACCACGAGAATTACTAATGAATCCGCTGATCTATGCCGTTTTAGCAGCGCTTTTGGTGATGGTTACAAAATATCAATTGCCAGATTGGATCGCCGACACCGCCCATATCTTTGGCCAATTTGCCATTCCAATGATGCTAATAATGCTGGGTGTGTCCTTGGCAAAACTCAAAGTAACCAGTTTCCCCCGTAACATCGCGCTCAGTTTGGTTCGTTTCGCGATGGGCTTGGGCGTTGGTCTTGGGGTCAGCCACTTATTTGGTTTGGAAGGTGTGATCAGAGGCGTTTTCGTCCTGCAATGCGCCATGCCAGCTGCAGTGTTCAACTACATGCTCGCCATGCGCTACAAAAACAACCCTGAAGAGGTCGCTGGACTTGTCGTCACTTCGACGCTTTTTGCCTTCGCCACGCTGCCCTTCTTGCTGGCTTTCGTCTTGAAGTTGTAGCAGTTAACCGCCGTAAAGTGCGGCCAGCTGATCGCCATATTTACCATTGATCACATGGCGGCGAACTTTGAGCGTCGGTGTCATCATTTCGTTGTCGACGCTAAACTCTTCATCGATCAACATGAACCGGCGCACGCGCTCAATTACCGAAAGATGCTCGTTTACGCGGTCAATTGCTTCACTTATATGCTTGCGAAAATCATCATTACCGATGATATCAGCGAGATCAGCTGAGTTACCGGTCTCCTTCGCCCATTCTTTGGCAAATTCGCCATCGGGTACGATCAAAGCGACAAGATGTGGACGCTTATCGCCATAGACCATCGCTTGCGAAATTTCCGGTTCCAGCGTTAAAAAGCCTTCAACGCGCTGGGGCGATAAATTGTCGCCGCCGGAATTGACGATAATGTCCTTCTTGCGATCCGTGATTTGGATGTAATTGTTGTTATCCATATGGCCAACGTCACCGGTATGAAGCCAGCCATTCTTAATCACTTCATTGGTGGCTTCTTCGTTCTGCCAGTAGCCTTGCATCAGCAGATCGCCGCGCACCAAAATTTCGCCATCCGAGGCAATTTTAACTTCGGTTTCGAAAAGCGGTGAGCCGACAGTTTCCATCTTAACCAGATTTGGCCGGTTGACGCTGATGACCGGAGCGGCTTCAGTTTGGCCATAACCCTGCAGAAGATTAAGGCCAAGGGCGGTAAAGAAAATGCCGATATCGGTGTTTAGGGGAGCGCCACCGGAAACCAATACTTTAAGCCGGCCACCGAAATTACCGCGCACCTTATCGCGCACCAGTTTATCGACGATGGCGTCGGTGATTTTTTCACTTAAATTTAAACTGCCGGGATTTTCATATTTCTTGGTGCCGAGCTCGACGGCTTTGGTGAATAGTTTCTCTTTGAGACCGCCGGCCGCCTTGACGCCTTTGGCGATGCGGCCATGCATCATTTCATAAAGCCGCGGGACGGCGGTCATGATCGTCGGGCGAGCCTCGGCCATGTTTTTTCCGAGATGCTCGATGCCTTCAGCAAAATAGATCTGCGCGCCGATGAAAATGGGGAAAAATAGCCCGGCCGTGTATTCGTAAGAATGCGATAACGGCAGGAAAGAAAGAAAAACTTCATCTTCCAGTCCGTATTCCTGGATCGCATCATAGGCGCCCCGGCAATTATGCATGATGGCCCGATGGGGCAGCATAACGCCCTTTGGCGCACCGCCGGTACCTGACGTGTAGATGATGACTGCCGTATCTTCACGCGAAATATTGGCTACATAGTCGGCGATGCTATCTGGCTCGGCTTTGTTCTTTTCGACAATTGACGACCAGCTATGGATATCCGGGCCCGGTGATTGGCTTAATCCCAAATCTTCAATTGAAATAACAAAATTGACCCCACCGGTTTGCGTCGCCGCCGGCACCAGCCGGTGGCCTAGCTCTTTGGTAGAGACAATGGCACCTTTGGCGCCGCTATTGGATAAAATATGAGAATGATCATTGACCGTATTCGTTGTGTAGGCCGGCACGGTGATGCCGCCGGCGGCCATAATTGCCAGATGAGCAAGTGGCCATTCAGGCCGGTTTTCCGAGCACAACATGACCCGGTCGCCCTCATTGATGCCTAGCGCCTTAAGACCACGGGCGAGTGCTGAGACGATCTCAGCCGATTCGCGCCAACTCGTTGACTGGTAGGCGCCGTCTTTCTTGGCCCATAGAAATGGCTTTTCTCCCAATGTTTCGGCCTGCTCAAAAAACATCGCGATCAGACTTGGCCAGGATTTCATTCTATTAATACCCCCTATTAAACATTACGGATTTGAAGCTACCGATCTTTTGAACTATATCCGACATTATACGCTGTTATTCACTGGAATCATGTAGCATGTTTTATGGTGAAAACGAATATTGATAAGGACTTTTTTTTATGGCCGGTTCCGGGCAGAAAATAACGGTAGAGATTCCGAGTTGGGATTTAAAAGATCTTTACACGGGGCCGGATGACCCAAAGATCAAACAAGATATGGATTTTGCCGCTAAGAAAGCGAAGTCATTTGCCAAGAAACATCAGGGAAAACTCGGTAATCTTGACGGTGCGGGATTAGGCCAGGCGATCAAGGAATATGAAGACCTAAGCGAAGTCATATCTCGCGTCATGTCATATGCTCAACTTTTGTTCGCTGCCGATGCCGAAAATTCAGAAGTCGCTGCCTTTTATCAGAACATGAACGAACGGGCGACCGAGATATCTTCAGAAACAATATTTTTTGAATTAGAAATCAATCGTATTGAAGAAAAAATGCTGGTCTCGCAAATGAAGGATTCCAGTGCTAAGAAATATGCGCCATGGATTGATGCCATTCGCATCTATAAGCCGTACCAGCTGGAAGACAATCTTGAAAAACTGCTGCATGAAAAATCAGTAACCGGTCGTTCGTCCTGGTCCCGCTTGTTCGATGAAACGATGGCGGGCCTGCGATTCGATGTTGATGGAAAAAAATTATCGAGCAGTGAAATTATGAGCCGGATGTCTGATCCGGATGGCGGCGTGCGCAAGAAGGCTGCCAAATCGTTCGGCAAAGGGCTCGACGAAAACATTAAACTGTTCTCCTTGATTACTAATACGCTCGCCAAAGACAAAGAAATTGAAGATGGCTGGCGTAAATTGCCGCGTCCGGTCTCCAATCGCAACCTTTCCAATCAGGTCGAGGACGAAGTTGTTGATGCCTTGGCGACCGCGGTCAAAGATAATTACGAAAATCTTGCTCATCGTTATTACAAACTGAAAGCCAAATGGATGGGCGCCGAGGTGATGGATTACTGGGATCGCAATGCACCGCTGCCGGAAGCAGACGAAGCCAAAATTTCGTGGGCGGAGGCTAAGGACAAAGTGCTGACGTCATATAATGCTTTCGAGCCACAGCTGGCAGAACTCGCGGAACATTTTTTCGATAAATCCTGGATCGACGCAGACCCGCGGGAAGGTAAAGACTCGGGCGCGTTTTCTCATCCGACCGTGCCGTCGGCGCATCCTTACATTCTAATGAACTATCACGGTAAAACCCGTGACGTGATGACCCTCGCTCATGAGTTGGGGCATGGTGTGCATCAAATTCTGGCCGCCCCGCATGGCCACTTTTTATCAGACACGCCCTTAACATTGGCCGAGACGGCATCGGTCTTTGGCGAGATGCTGACTTTTAGAGGCATGCTAGATGCCGCCGAAGATGAGAAACAGCGCCGCATTTTGCTGGCATCTAAGGTCGAGGATATGCTGAATACGGTGGTCCGCCAAATCGCCTTTTATCATTTTGAAGAACGCGTCCATGACGAGCGCCGGGGTGGTGAACTCGGCGCCGAGCGTCTGGGTGAGATATGGCTGGATATTCAAACTGAAAGCCTGGGCCTGGCGTTTCGATTTGATGAAGAGTATCGTCACTTCTGGGCCTATATTCCGCATTTCATTCACTCGCCTTTCTATGTCTATGCTTATGCGTTTGGCGATTGTCTGGTGAACTCGCTCTATGACGTGTTCCAGCAAGGGCATCCCGGTTTCCGAGATAAATATCTCGATATGCTCAAAGCGGGTGGCACCTTGCGCCACAAAGAATTGCTGGCGCCTTTCGGCTTGGATGCCAGCGACCCGGCATTTTGGCAGCGCGGGCTGGGTGTGGTTTCGGGCTTTGTCGATGAGCTGGAGCAATGCTTTTAGGATTAGATATGGCCGATGATAACAGCTTAACTGGCCGGGCACTCCGCTATGCCAAAGTCGGCAGGACGGTTGGTGGCTTGGCGGCGCGGCTGGCCGGTGAGCGCTATCTTGGCCTACCTATCAATCGGCTGGAGCATGCCGCAGATTTAACGGCTGCCTTGGGCGGGCTTAAGGGGCCGCTCATGAAAGTTGCGCAAATTCTTTCAACCATCCCCAACGCTTTGCCGCAAGAATACGCTGATCAACTGGCCGAGCTTCAAGCTAATGCGCCGTCGATGGGCTGGCGTTTTGTCAAACGGCGAATGGCGGGAGAGCTTGGCCCTGACTGGCAAACGAATTTTTCTGAATTCGGCCAGGAAGCGGCAGCGGCAGCCTCGTTAGGCCAAGTTCATAAGGCAATTGATCTGGACGGCCGGGAAATTGCCTGCAAACTGCAATATCCTGACATGCAGGCGGTCGTTGATGCTGATTTGCGCCAATTGAAATTGGTGTTCAATATCTATCGGCGCTACGACAAAGCGATAGATCCGACCGCCATTCATGGCGAACTGTCTGCCCGCTTGCACGAAGAACTGGATTATGTCCGTGAGGCTAAACAGATGCGGCTTTATCAGGCAATGCTCAGCAGTGAAAAACAGGTGCATGTGCCGGAAGTCGTTAATGATTTATGCAGCGAGCGTCTGATCAGTATGATCTGGCTTCACGGCACACCCTTATTGCCCTACATCGAAACTCATCCGGACGTTGAAGATCGTAATCGCGTCGCGCTCAATATGTTCCGGGCGTGGTATGTGCCGCTTTATAATTATGGCGTGATCCATGGTGATCCGCATCTGGGCAATTACTCGGTGCGGGAAGATGGTTCGATCAATTTGTTGGATTTCGGCTGTATCCGCGTGTTTGAACCGTCTTTTGTGCGTGGCGTAATCGATCTATATACCGCGCTGAGAGACAACAAACCGGAACTCGCGGTGCACGCCTATGAATCCTGGGGCTTCGAAAATCTCACCCTGGAAATTATTGACGTGCTGAATATGTGGGCCGAGTTCGTCTATGCGCCGTTGCTCGAGGACCGCGTGCGACGCATTCAAGAAAAAGATGGCACTTATGGCCGGGGCATTGCCCATAAAGTGCGGGAGGATTTGCATAAACTGGGAGGCGTTGCGCCGCCGCCAGAATTCGTCTTGATGGATCGCGCCGCTATTGGCCTGGGCTCGGTTTTCACTCATCTCAAAGCAGAAATCAACTGGCACCAAATTTTCCACGAACTGATTGATGATTTCGATGAACAGCAAGTCGCCAAAAATCAAGCGGCGGCTTTTGCCGGTGTAAATTTGGAACGACCTATCTAGGCAGCATTAATTCTTTGCTATGAGCGTATTTCAAGCAACCAATTGTCTAAAAATATCTCGCTATCAGGTACTTATTAAATGATGAAAATGGTGTTTTTGGCTTGGTATAATCTAAGGCCTCAAATTTTTAAGCCTGATATTGATGTAAATCATATTGAAGCTTGCAAAATGGCTTAAAATGGTCTTTTTAGCGTCAGATTTTCGGGCGACTGCCCGGTCAAAAAACTGATCAGGTAGTTCGTCTACAGTTCGACCTATTTCCATTCCGTTTATGAGAGGGAAAAGTATGAAAATTGCAGTGCCCAAGGAGCGGCTCTCAGATGAGTTGCGCGTGGCAGCCTCACCCGATTCCATCAAGAAACTTTCGGCGTTGGGATTTGATTTCGCTATTGAAGCCGGTGCCGGCGAAGGTGCGTCTTTTAGTGACGCGGCTTTGAAAGAAGCTGGCGCAGAAATTGTTGCCGATGCTGGATCAGCCATTCAAGGCAGTGACATTGTTCTCAAAGTTCGTGGTCCTGTCGACGAGGCTGGAGATGATTTGTCGCAGTATTCGAGCAGCAATATCCTGATCGCCAGTTTGTCAGCGCTTGGCAATACCGAGGCGATGGAGAAATTGGCCGCCACCGGTGTTACGGCTTTTGCCATGGAATTGTTGCCGCGTATCACGCGCGCTCAGTCAATGGATATTCTGTCGTCGCAAAGTAATTTGGCCGGCTATAAGGCCGTACTTGATGCGGCGAGCGAGTTGGGCCGGGCCTATCCAATGATGATGACGGCAGCGGGCACAATCCCGCCAGCCAAAGTCTTTATCATGGGCGTTGGCGTTGCTGGCTTACAGGCGATCGCGACCGCTAAACGCATGGGTGCTGTGGTAACCGCAACCGACGTGCGCCCCGCGACCAAAGAGCAAGTTGAAAGCCTCGGTGGAAAATTCCTCGAAGTTGATCCTGAAATGGAAAAGGATGCGCAGACCGAAGGCGGGTACGCCAAGGAAATGCCGCCTGAGTATTTCGAAAAGCAGAAAGAAGTCGTCGCTGAACACATCAAAAAACAAGATGTGGTTATTACGACAGCGCTCATTCCAGGACGCCCGGCACCTGTTTTGGTAACCGAAGAAATGGTTGCCAGCATGCCCGATGGCGCGGTGATTGTTGATCTCACGGTCGAGGCTGGTGGTAACTGCCCGTTGTCTGAGCTTGGCGAGACCGTCAAAAAAGATGGCGTCAGCATTATTGGTCATGCCAATGTGCCAAGCCGTATTGCGGAAGACGCCAGCCAGCTTTTTGCCAAAAATCTCGTCAACTTTATTACGCCTCTGGTTGATCCAGAGACCAAGTCTCTCAACATCGACTGGGAAGATGAAATCATTCAAGGAACATTGGTTTGTAAGGATGGTAAAGTTGTTCATCCGCGTCTAACCGGTGAAGGAAGCTAATCATGGGTACAGATAAATTGGCTGCAAAAGCAACAGAGGCCGCCTCATCAGGCGATCCCTTTATTTTCATGTTTACGGTTTTTGTTTTGGCCGTGTTCATCGGTTTTTATGTCGTTTGGAGTGTCACACCGGCGCTGCATTCGCCGCTTATGAGTGTAACGAATGCAGTCTCTTCGGTGATCATCGTTGGCGCGCTCATCGCTGCTGGTCCGGCGGATATGGGGTTCTCCAAAATCATGGGTTTCATTGCCGTTGCGCTGGCATCGGTTAATATTTTTGGTGGCTTTATCGTCACCAATCGAATGTTGGCGATGTTTAAGAAGAAGCCTAAGAAAGTGGAGGCTCAATAATGAGCGAGACATTTACAGGCTTCGCCTATCTGATCGCGGCGGTGTGCTTTATTTTGGCACTGCGTGGTCTTAGTTCGCCGGAAAGCGCCCGCAAAGGTAATGCCCTCGGTATTGCCGGTATGGTGATCGCAATTGGCACAACTCTGGCTGATCCATCGATCATGAGCTTTGAGTTGATCCTCGCCGGCATCGTTGTCGGTGGTCTTATCGGCACCGTGGTAGCGCTTAAAATCAAGATGACAGCCTTGCCGCAATTGGTGGCGGCTTTCCATTCATTGGTCGGCTTAGCAGCCGTGTTTGTTGCGGCAGCTGCGTTCTTCGCACCGGAGGCCTATGGCATCGGCGTGTTTGGCAATATTCAGGCCGCCAGCCTGATTGAGATGTCGCTCGGTACAGCGATTGGCGCCATTACCTTCTCTGGCTCCCTGATCGCCTTTGGCAAGCTCCAGGGCCTCCTCAGTGGCTCGCCACTGGTGTTTAAAGGCCAGCATATGCTAAATGCCATCCTCGGCATCGCCTTGGTCGCAGCTGTCGTGTGGCTGGTCCAAACCAATGACCCCAATGCCTTCTGGGCGGTGGTCGCGATATCGACTGTGCTCGGCTTCCTGATCATCGTGCCGATTGGCGGCGCTGATATGCCGGTCGTTGTATCCATGCTGAACTCTTATTCAGGTTGGGCAGCTTGCGGTATCGGCTTTACCCTCAGCAACACGGCCTTGATCGTGACAGGTGCTCTTGTCGGCTCCTCTGGCGCCATCCTCAGCTACATTATGTGTAAAGGCATGAACCGGTCGATCTTTAATGTGCTGCTCGGTGGCTTTGGCGGTGAGGTTGCAGGACCCGCGGCCGGTGCTGGCGGCGGCGATAAATCGGTTAAATCCGGCAGCGGCGACGATGCGGCTTTCATTATGAAGAACGCCAGCAAAGTCATCATTGTACCGGGTTATGGTATGGCGGTGGCGCAGGCACAGCATGCGTTGCGTGAAATGTGTGACCTGTTGAAGGCAGAGGGCGTTGACGTCGCCTATGCGATCCATCCGGTTGCCGGTCGTATGCCGGGCCACATGAACGTGCTGCTGGCTGAAGCCAACGTCCCCTATGACGAAGTGTTCGAACTGGAAGAGATCAATACAGAGTTCTCGACAGCGGATGTGGCCTTTGTCATTGGCGCCAATGATGTGACCAATCCAGCGGCTAAAACCGATCCGACGAGTGCGATTTACGGCATGCCAATTCTTGAAGTTGAACATGCCCAAACCGTGCTGTTTATCAAACGCTCAATGGCCTCTGGTTATGCTGGCGTGGATAACGAGTTGTTCTTCCGGGACAATACCATGATGCTGTTTTCTGACGCTAAGGCGATGACCGAAAGCATTGTTCAAGCGCTCGGCTAAGTCAGTTAGAATTTTTACAGGAAAACGGTCCTCAGAGTGAGGGCCGTTTTTTTTATCTTTTAGCCGGTACTAAATCCGGATGCGTGTAGCAGGCATCAATATCGAGATAATTGGGCCGCAAAACCCACTCTCGGAATTGCCCATCATTTTTGAAATGCTCTTGGTGAAGATTAAAGCCTTCAGCTCCACACGTGTTGAAGAGTTGTTGAAGTTCACTCGGTATTTTGCTGTCGGATTTTAAATATCCACGGCCAATATTGGCAATTTCGTCGGGATTAATGGTTTCATCGACCAAAGCGATTAGTTCCTCTGGCAAAAAATCGGGATGTGCGGCGGCCAAACGACGCATCAATACATAGGACGTCACCAACCCTTCACCGAATATCCAGCGGCGGATTTCGCTAGGACTGGAGTTTCTGGCGGCAGGTAGTTCGTGAGCAACCACAGCTCCCGGATGATATAGCACTTTATAGCCAAATTGTTCGACAATGCGTCCGACGCCCACATCGCCGTCACCAGTGAAATGGAAAAGATGTTTCGGCATGCCGCCAGGGTGAAATCCACCGGCATCAATCATCGCATTTCGGCGGATGAGAAAATTACTGCCCCAGACAAAGTCTGCGGGAATTGACTTAATTTTATCGCCAAAATCGAGCATTCCCCATAACGCTGACCAAACGCCCCACTCATTTTCCAGCACCATATCGCTTTGCCAGGCGGGTGGTTTTCGCTCGAATTCGGGAATTATTCTACCCGTTGCAATGCCAATGTCCGGGTCTTTGAATATCTCACTAACGGCGTTGGCCCATCCGGGTGTGGGGCGAACATCATCGTCAATAAATGCCAGTATATCTGACTTGGCTTCGTGCAAGGCTGTGTGCCAGCCGACAAGTTGGCCCGGTCTTGGGTCAAATAAATGCCGGAAGTGAGGGAATATATTTCCGTACATTTCGCAAATTGTTGACGTGGCGTCAGTTGAGCCATTATCGGCAACTAGAATTTCAATGTCATGAAATGAGGTGTTTAGTTGGGAAAGCGCATCTAAGGCTTTGGCCAAATATTGAGCACGATTACTTGTCGCAATGATGATACTCAAGTCCATAGATCATGTTTGCCCATTTAAGAAATCGGCGCAACAAAAGGTCCAGAGTTGAACCGGACTTTAATCATTAGCAAACATTTTATTGAGAGGGAAGTTCTAGAAGCCTTCGCGTTCGAGACGCTTGCGTTCTAACTTCCGAGCGCGTCGGATGGCTTCTGCTTTTTCGCGGGCTTTACGTTCAGATGGTTTTTCATAAGAACGGCGTAGTTTCATTTCCCGGAAAACACCTTCGCGCTGCATTTTCTTTTTCAGCGCCTTAAGGGCCTGATCAACGTTATTATCACGGACTGTTACGTGCACGGGTTTGCTTACTCCTGTAGCAAATAGTCATTAAGGTCGGGCCTTCTAACACGCCAGTTATGGCTTGGGAAGGGGTTCTAACCTTCAAATGGTGTTTTTTTGGTAAAAATGAAGTTTTTTTTTGCTAAATCGTTGGATTGGTGGGTTTTTTAGGTCATATTCCCTCCATGGCTATCTTAAAAATCGCTCGCATGGGTCATCCCGTGCTGAACCAAATCGCGGAAACTGTGGCTGATCCCACCGATCCGGAAATTGCCCAATTGATCGGGGATATGTTGGACACTCTGCAAGATGCTGCCGGTATCGGCTTGGCTGCGCCGCAGGTTCATGTATCGAAGCGGGTCGTAATTTTCTTTGTGCCCGAAAGCCGCAATGGTGAAGACGAGGAAGACACACCAGCAGAATTGACGGTCATGATTAATCCAGTAATTGAGCCGTTGAGCGACGAAACCAATTTAGATTGGGAGGCTTGTTTGTCGGTGCCTGATTTAATGGGTGCGGTCGAGCGCTATTCTCATATTAAATATTCCTGGGACACACTTGAGGGAAATCGCGAGGAACGTATCGCCAGCGGATTCCATGCCCGTGCCGTGCAGCATGAATGTGATCATCTCGACGGTATGCTTTATCCGGTGCGAATGAGCGATTTTACCCTGTTCGGCTACGCCGAAGATATCAATCGAAATATCGAACTGATGCGCCGGGGGCACGGGCTGGAGGATGGCGCTGAACCAGATTTAAGAATCGTGGAGGAAGGTTAGTGTCTCGATCGAAAAATACTGAAGAACGCGACCACCTTCTATTGGCCATGCTGCCCCATGTGCTCTTCGATGGCTGGAGTGAGAAAGCTCTTCTCGCCGGCTATGAAGACCTCGGTGGCAAATCACCGGACGCCCAATTGTTGTTCCCAGGTGGACTTAGAGAAGCCGCCAAACATTTTGGCGACTACATGGATCGCCAAATGCAGGCTGAATTGGCCAAGCTTGATCTGGAAAAAATGTCGATGCGGGAGCGTATCGCCATGGGAATCCGAGTGCGTCTGGAACTGTTAACCCCCCACCGGGAAGCTGTGCGGCGGCTTCTGGCCTTCCTCGCACTTCCCGGCAATCATTTTACTGGCATGCAAATCACGTCGCGGACAGTGGATACGATTTGGCACGCCATCGGTGATACCTCGACCGATTTTAGCTATTATAGTAAGCGCGCATTGCTTGCCGGCGTTTACGGCTCGACAATTCTTTACTGGCTGTCTGACAATTCGGAAGAATTCCTTGAGACGCATGATTTCCTCGATCGCCGAATCGCCGGCGTCCTGAAAATCCCCAATATTCAAAACAAAATCAAAAAGCGTTTAAAGCGCCTAACTGCGCCATTAAGTCGAATACAGCGCCCGGCGTTCAGACTTTAATTAGTCTTTAGGTTCTTCGGCGACGCCGGCGGTTTGATCGGCCCTGAATTTATCAAGTGAAGCAGCAACATCTTCATTACTGAGCGCGATTATGCTGGCGGCAAGTACGGCCGCATTAACAGCACCGGCTTTACCGACTGCCAGTGTGCCGACCGGGATACCACCCGGCATCTGCGCCATCGCAAGCAACGCGTCGAGCCCGCCCATAACCTTGCCGTCCATCGGTACGCCTAAGACCGGGAGTGGCGTTAGCGCCGCCGCAGCGCCCGGCAGAGCCGCTGCCATGCCGGCGCCGGCAATCAACACCTGCAAGCCTCGATCGCGGGCCGATTCGGCGTATTTGGTCAGTCGATCCGGCGTGCGGTGGGCCGAAATGATTTTTGCTTCATACGCTATACCAAGTTTTTCCAGGGTCAGCGTGGTATGCTTCATCGTTGCCCAGTCAGACTGGCTACCCATAATTATACCAACAATTGGATCAGACTCGGCCATCGATAAACTCCTATTTTCAGCCAATTAAGGCGGGAAGGGCGGCATTATAAGAGGCAAATAACCTGCTGCAAGCAAATGCGGCAATCAGTTTCCGAAAATTGCCGGCGTTTTCTTCGATGATGACCAAAATCTTGAATTTTCCGCTTAAAATTTACCTGAATCGCGGAAAATGCTAGTTTTGATTAGTTTCCGAGAGGATGGGATGATGGCTGATATCGGTGGAATTCAGGAATATGCGCGCGTTCGCCAATTAGATACGCATGGTGAAGGAAATCCTCAAAGCAATCCCTATGGCGGTTTCTACAAACGGTCTGCGTTCGCACAAGGACAGCCGGCGCCGCCTAAACGCACGCCCCGTCAAATTAAAGATACCGCTTTTGTCATGGGGATTCCGATTGAAGAGATCACGCCGCGTGTTCATGAAGCGATGACGCTTATCATGCATGAGATGGATACTATTAGATGGCAAGCTGAAGTCTCAAAAAAACATGAAGCCCATCTGATGGCGGCGCTGGATTCGCACGACCTGCTTCCGGTGGTTAGCCGCCATGCTTTCGACCAGTACCTAAGCCATGCCGCCGAGCATGTTACCAGGACCAAAGAGCCAAGTTTTTTATTGTTTGTCAAAATTCTGGGGCTTGATGATCTTTGGCAGCGCGACGGCGCCGGTTTGCGCGATGGCTATCTTGTCCATACCGCAGGCGTTATCAGAAGTTGCCTGGATGAAGTCGATGTCGTCGGGGCGTTGGATCACGGCGAGTTTGGGGTGATATTGAATCTCTACCAGGAAGAAGCTGTAACAACCAAGGCAGAGGCGATGAACGAGCTGATGCGTAAAATACCTTTTGTTATGGCAGAAGAAGAATATCCGATCACGGCAGTTTGGGGGATGCTGGAAATTGTCGCGAATGGTCAGCCTGACCAATTGCTTCTGGCGGCGAGTGAAAAAGCAAGATCGAGCCAGCCAGCTTAAGCGATTATATCCGGCACCTCGCCGGCTTCGATTTTGCTGATCTGGTCTTTTAACGCCAATTTCTCTTTCTTGAGCCGCTGCAGCTTGATTTGGTCGAAGTCCGGCTTACTTGCAAGCAGTTCAATCTCGGCATCAAGTTTACGATGCTGATCTTTTAGCTTTTTAATTCGATTTACGGTTTCAAGGTTGTCAGTCATAAGTGGTTTCGATTTAATTAGCCCTAATACTATAATACCAAAAAATTCACAAAATTGGATGATTGATTTTATTTAACCTGGAATATTAGTGTGGTCAAAAATAGTTCGACAAAAAACACCCCCGGAAACACCCCCGGAAACACCCCTGGAAAAACCATCGGCGTGTTGACGAGCG
>CEQE01018904.1_pt1 | contig 13906 bp, 10 predicted proteins | sample 356201 | NCBI WGS metagenome assembly CEQE01 (sample SAMEA2619970, study PRJEB7988) | marine metagenome | biome: marine biome (ENVO:00000447); feature: mesopelagic zone (ENVO:00000213) & marine oxygen minimum zone (ENVO:01000065); material: "saline water (ENVO:00002010), including plankton...
CCAAAAACAATAATTCTCTTTTTACTTTGCTTATCTGACAAGCGACCTATAATTGACATCGAAAATGTTCGTGAAACAGAAAAACCTGCAAATATTATTCCCAGCCATAACCCAGTAGCACCAATATCAGTTGCATAAACTGGCAACAAGGGTGAAATTATACCAAAACCAAGCATCGTGGTAAACACTGAAACAGATAACGTTCTAGAAATATGCATATTGATATTTCCTAGTTTCTTCAAACTATAACTAATATTAAGAAAACAGTATTATTAAACCTGCCCTTAACATTCAAATTAATAACAAAAAATTAAAACCATAATTAACTAATTCACTAGCAAATCTAAACTTAAGAAAAATATTTAATTAATGATGTTGTATTAAATTCTATGGTTTCAAGAAGTATTTTTTCTGTAGGCATAATAATGCTATTCATTGGAGTCGCTTTAGGATATAATATAGCTCCTCTAACAGAGACAAACATTGAGACCTCAGAGAAATATCAGAAATTGCAGGCAGAAACTGTTAGGTTCCGCTCACATGGTTTGCCTTGTATTCCCGCTTTTCGCGAAACAATCCAGATGACACAAGATACTTGGATCATCTATAATTATAATGAAGAAGGAGATCTAATCATGATGGGAATCAAAACAACCGAGGAACAAAACACAGCCATCTGGGCCCATCTCCCAGAAGGACGACCAGGGTTAGAATTCGAATTCTGGGCAATACATATCTGGTTTGAAGAAATTGAAGAGGCCTGCCTTGACTTAGAAAGAATGATCGAAAAACTCCGTTCAGAAGGACTGACCGTTGAACCAGCTGGTGAAATCGAGCAACCCTTCTTCTCTGTCAAAGGGAAAATAATACAGGTAAACGGAGGGACATTACAGGTATTTGAGTATGATGATGTTTCTACCACGACCGAGGAAGCAGCATCAGTTTCACCAGATGGTTCCTCGATAGGAAATACACAAGTAGAGTGGTCTGATACACCACACTTCTATCATAACGGTAAAATGATAATACTATATGTGGGTCACGACGAAGAACTATTGCAGACCTTCGAAGAGACAATAGGTTTTACGTTCGCAAGAGGATGAAGCATCAATAGATTAAATCTCTCTTTCTGAAGAGGGTATGAATCGGTAGGTCGAAAAACCCAATAACATAAAAATGACGCCAACAAATCCTATAATAGCCTGAAATGTTCTGTGGTCAAACTCTATATCACCTGGTTCTGGGCCAGGATTATCATACCAGTGAATTTCCTGCATTACAAAGATAGTATATAGAAAAATTATAATTCCAATTATCGACAAAGTAACACCTATGACTCTGAGAGCCTTACGACGAGGAGATAACTGCATAATTCCAATTTCACCTAAATAAAAAAATTTTCTAGTAATATTTAATTCTGATATCTTTAAGTATAAGAGAGAATTTAACTATTAAATAGTTTTGAAGAAATCAGCTTTTGTAAAAATTGCGTTAATTCTAACAGGAAGCATGTGCCTTGGATATGCAGCTTATCTGAGAAGTATAATGGAAAATGAGAATACGTTTATTGTTATAGGTATTATCATCATCATACTTGCTGTAATATCCTTATTTTTCGGAGAATCTGAAGAAAAGATAACTCAAGAAGAATAATAGTAAAAACATCAAAGTTAAGTGAAAGAAGTAACCAGACACTAGACGTCTCTGAATTTGTCTAGAATCATTCTTCACGTAGACATGGATTCTTTCTATGCATCAATCGAAAAAAGAGAAGACTCTCAGCTTGAATACCAACCAGTCATAGTAATACAGGGACCAAAAGAAGGTAGAGGCGTAGTAGCTGCTTGTAGCTATGAGGCTAGAAAGTATGGTGTAAGATCAGGAATGCCCCTGAAAACAGCAAAGAAACTCTGTCCAGAAGCTGTCTACAAGAATACGAATCATGAGCTATATGCAGAAATATCAATAAGAATAATGAATATTCTAAGACAATACACCGATAAATTTGAGTCTGTCAGTATAGATGAAGCGTATTTAGACATATCAAGTATAGTGAATGACTACAAAGAAGCTGAAAAGATCGCGAAAAATATAAAACGTGTAATAAAACGAAAAGAAAATCTAACCAGTAGCATTGGAATAGCTCCCAATAAAACCATAGCTAAGATAGCGTCTGCCAACCTAAAACCTGATGGCATCACTATTGTAACTCCAGATAAGACCAAGATATTCTTAAATCCATTATCTGTCAAAAAATTACCTGGTGTAGGAAAAAAAACCGCTCAAGAACTTAGAAAATTAGGGATAAAAACGATTCACGATATTGTAGAAAAACCAAAAGTTACACTGGTTGAAAGATTCGGAAAGAATGGAGCGTGGATATGGGACATCGCCAATGGGATAGATGAAACACCTGTCGAAGAATCAGAAGAAATTAAATCAATCAGTAAAGAAAGAACACTTGAAGAGGACACAAACAACTGGACAATTATACACAATATGGTTGAACCAATAATAAGTGAAGTACACAACAGAACAGAAGATGAAAACTATATTTTTCGAACAATTGGAATTACACTTACTTTTGAAGACTTCCAAAAAATCACTAGGTCCAAAACCCTACAGAAACATACATTATCTAAACAAATTATACAAGAAAACGTCATACAAATGCTTAAAGAATTTGAGCAGAAACCAAGAAAAATAAGGCGTTTAGGAATAAGGATATCAAACTTAAAACCGAAGGATGAAGCAGAACATTCACTGGATAAATATATTTAATAAACAAATATTGAAGGGAGCTTGACTATAATTTACAAAAATGATTTATAACCCCATTAATAATCTCAAATTATAATATTGAATCAAAGCTTTTCTGAACTAACACAAACCAGCATATGATTATCTGAGAGGGTAAACATTGAGTAGTAAAAGTAATTCTGTACTAATATACAAGATCCGGAAACTGCTTTCCCAATTATCAGAAAAAAAGGGGAGGGGAACCGAACTTGTTACCCTGTATGTACCTAAAAGTAAAGCACTTCATGAAGTTATTAACAGCCTAAGGGAAGAATACGGAACTGCTTCTAATATCAAATCTGATACAACTAAAAACCATGTTCAAGATGCTCTCACTAAAACGATGCAGAGACTAAAACTCTATAAAAAAACACCAGAAAAAGGGATAGTTATATTCGCGGGAGCAATTCCAGGAGATGGTCCACCAGGAAGTGAAATCGTAGAAGTATACGAAATCCTACCTCACGAACCTGTTCAGAACTACCTTTACCGGTGTGATGACCACTTCCACTTATCCCATCTCCGCAATATGATAAAAGAGAAAGAAACCATCGGTATATTGTCAATAGAAGCAAGTGAAGCAGGTATAGGAATAGTATCAGGAGATAAATTCGAAGTTATACGAGTTTTAACATCTGGAATAGCTGGTAAACACCGTTCTGGAGGACAATCAGCAAGAAGATTTGAACGACTTAGAAATATGGAGTTAAACAGTTTCTACCATCGAGTAGCAGACAACGCAAATCAAATATTACTAGATGAATACAAATCCAAAGGCATTATAGTAAGTGGACCAGGTCCAACCAAAAACAACTTTCTAAAAGAAGAGTATCTTGACTACAGACTGCAAAATAATCTATTAGCTATATTTGACACATCTTACGCAGGCGAAGAAGGGTTACGGGAAACAGTCAAGAAAGCAGATGATGTTTTATCAGGCTTAAGGTTAATGGAAGAAAAGAAGCTAGTCCAAAAGTTTCTGAGAGAAGTGAATAAAGATATAGGACTTGCAACATACGGATTTGATGATATTAAGAAAGGATTACTAAGTTCCAGTATAGATACAATCCTGATAATAGATGACATCGGGTTGACATATATTAAATCAATTTGCAATCACTGTGGAAAAGAAGAAGTTAGACAAGTTGGCAGAGAGAAATATATCGAAGTAAAACAAAAAATGACTGCAGCATGTTCAAAATGCTCAAGTCCAGACAAAGAGCTGAAAGAAAAGGACATTATTGAATACCTAGCAGATTTAGCAGTAGACTCAAGAGCTAACGTGGAAGTTATATCTTCTAAAACAGAAGAAGGAAGAATGTTGAAGAGTTTTGGGGGAATAGCAGCTCTACTTAGATACAAACTCAGATAATAATAACGCGTAACGGAAATATAAGTCAAAAAAAACTGGAAGAGAGGAGAACCCTAACGTGGAGGCAACACCCAAGATTAATAAAAAGGCCTGGAGCCCATCAATAGAAACTGAAATATTTAAGAAATGGGAAAAAGAAGCAACCCCTTTCAATCCAAATGCTAAAGGCAAAAATTTCGTGATTGATACTCCACCTCCTTACCCATCAGGTAGACCTTGGCATATAGGAGCTGCAGCACATTACTCCCAAATCGACATGATTGCCAGAACAGCAAATATGTCAGGTTACAATGTTTTCTTTCCTATAGGGATAGATAGAAATGGACTACCTGTTGAACTTTACACTGAAAAAAAGCATAAAGTAAAGGCCCATGAAATTCCCCGTAATGAATTTCTGAATCTATGTAAACACGCTTTAGATGATCTTGAAAAAGAAATGATTCAGATAATGAAACAAATGGGTTTAAGCGGAAATCTAAAAAAATACTATCGAACAGACTCTAAGGAATATCGACAACTTACACAAGCTACCTTCATAGACCTATGGGGGAGAGGACTCATTTATCAGGCATCACGGCCAAATAATTACTGTATTGGATGCGGTACCACAATAGCTGATGCCGAAGTAAGCTATGAAGAACGCCCAACTGAACTCGTCTACATACGTTTCAAAGTTAAAGAGACTGGAGACGATCTAATTATTGCAACTACAAGACCTGAACTCTTATGCTCATGTCAAACAATACTTGTTAATCCAGATGATGAAAGGTACCTAAAATATCAAGGTAAACATGCCATTAATCCAATATATGGCAAAGAAGTCATTATTCAACCTCACCCAAGCGCCAAACCTGAGTTCGGTTCTGGTGCAGTTATGGTCTGTAGTTATGGAGATTACACTGATGTTCTTCTATTTAGAGAGCTAGGTCTGAAAGAGATTATTGCTGTCGATAAATTTGGTAAAATGACTAATGTAGCCTGTAAATATGAAAGTCTAAGAATTAAGAAAGCACGGGCTGAAATTGTAGTAGATCTAGAAAATCAAGGTTTAGTAGTAAAGAAAGAGAACATTATTCATCGAACTCCAATCTGTGAACGAAGTAGAACTCCTATCGAGATAATCCCTATGAGTGAATATTATCTGAAACAAATAGAGTTCAAACCAGAAATAAAGAAACTCGCAAAAAAAATGATATTTCATCCTGAAAGCCACAGACAAATACTTCTAAACTGGATAGATGCAATATCATTAGATTGGCCTATATCTAGAAGGCGTTATTATGCAACAGAAATCCCTATTTGGTACTGTAAAAAATGTTCTGAACCACATTTACCAGAACCTGGAAAGTACTACCAACCTTGGAAAGATAAAGCACCATTTGATAAATGCAAGAACTGTAGTAGTAATGAATTTGTAGGTGATGAGAGAACATTTGACACTTGGATGGATTCTAGTATTTCACCTCTATTTGTAACAAAATACATGAAAGATGAAAAATTCTTCAGTGAAACCTATCCCACAAGTCTACGGCCTCAAGCTAAAGATATTATTCGAACTTGGTTATATTATACAACTTTAAGATGTAATCAGCTTACTGGGAAAGGACCATTTGAACACGCTTGGATTATGGGGTATGGTGTAGATGAAAAGGGTGAAAGAATGAGTAAAAGTAAAGGAAATGTTATTGATCCAATACCATTATTGGAGAGACTAGGTGGAGACACCTTCAGGTATTGGGCAGCATCAGAGACGAATCTAGGAGCAGACTTTCGCTGTTCAGAAAATCGAATAATTGGATCAAAAAAATTTCTCACAAAAATCTGGAACATAGCTAGATTTATCTCCATATTTCCTATACAGGAAGAAGTTGATCTGACTCTAAGTGATAAATGGATACTATCCGAAATTTCAGAACTAATTAAAGAATGTTCAAAAGGATATAATGACTTCAACTTCTTTATTCCTGCAAATAAAGTGAGGGAGTTCACTTGGAACACGTTTGCAGCACACTACTTAGAGATGATAAAAGGCAGGGCCTATGGATCCGGATTAAATAATCAGGAACAAAAAATATTTAGTGAACAAGAACAAAAATCTGCTTGGTTCACACTACACACCGTTATGAAGAGTATCCTACTTCTTCTTGCACCCATAACACCATTTGTAACTGATGCATTGTGGAGAGAAATGTATGGAAAAACAAGTATTCATAGAGAGAGATTTCCTGAAGCAATCTGGAATACAGAACATTCAAAATATACAGAAAATCTTCTCGAATTTAACTCAAAAGTGTGGTTTGAGAAGAAAAATAAGGGAATATCATTGAAGGAGGAAGTTAAAATTAAGATACCTAAGGAATTACTTGGATTCAGTAAAGATCTTAGAGCTATGCACAATATCACTGATTAAATTATGGAGAGATCTGATATATTCTTGTGTTCTGATCTTCAAATATAAGTTTGAAACCCGATATATCCTCTTTATTAATCATTTTATAAAGAATTGTATCTTTTCCTTGACCAACTATTTCTCCTTCAAACCAATAATCATCCATTTCATCCAGTGATACACCACCAGCATAGAATATCCATTTTGCTTTTCCTTCATCTCCAAAAGGTCCTGCAGCTATCAATAGAAACTCAGAATTATATTTCCTTAATATAGAAAGTGTTTCTTCAGTATCTTGGGTAGTCAGAGCTCTGCCAATATCATCTAATACATCATCTGGATCTGTTTCTATGTTATCACTCGAGTTTCCAGTTACACCAATAAGAAGTTTCTCAGATGGATTGATAGCTATAGCTCCACGTTCACCATATCCAACAATCATATTACCATAGTCCCACCAAGCTAATATCGTAGAATTTTCAGGAGAATTTACCTTCAGGTAATCAAGAGCAAATGAAAATCCAGAAAAGAAGTAACCCCTTCTGGATACATTATCTTTGGTATAAAGGATGTCCCCACTCTCAAACTCTCCATACCGTCCCAAAATTGATAAACTAACTTTGTATTTACCTCCTATTGGATTTATCACTGGTGCATCATATTGTACCCATTCACTAGTAACAGGTTCATTGTCGCTGGAAGTAGGCCCTAAAAATAATAAAGCAGCAACAATCACAGCACCTAATATTGATGCTATGCTAATATACTTCAATTGCGAGTTCAAATGTATTGTCAACCCTTTAACTAGACTACTATAAATATATCGAGATTTAATATAAAAAAACTGTATCAAGTTTTACTGTCAATTATTATTTGTTTTAAGAACTTGGTAGGCATCCCACCTGAACTGAGTAAAATGTCATGAAACATTTTATCACTAAAACGTTCACCCCAAAGTTTCTTAGCATCTTTCTTCAGAGTCTTTATGAAATGTTTCCCCAAATAGTAGCTAAGTTGATATCCTGGAGTGTATGTATATCGTCTAATTTCTGCTGTTGCAGTAGATTTTATCATACCCGTCTCCTCAACTAGCATATTTACTGCATTCTCAAAAGATATTCGATTGGTACTGATTTTTACATCTAATATTATTCGAGCTGCTCGCCAAACCAGATCTACGGTCTGCATAAATTGCGCCTCCAAAGTATTACGCCACCCCAACAACTGCATAGACTCCTCACAATAGTGAGCCCAACCCTCAATAAACTCTGTTCCAGAGTATAAGGACCTTATAAGAGATGGATGTAACGCATTATATGTTAGTTGTAAATGGTGACCTGGATACCCCTCATGAACAGCTGTGTTGGCTATCGAGGCGTAATTCAACTCAACCAAAGAATCGGTTTTCTCATCTTGACGAGTCGTTATGTATATCCCAACTTTATTGGTCTCAAATCTAGCAGGGCTAAAATATGCAGCAAAAGGAATAATATGTTTAAGATAACTTGGAGTTTCCATAACAATAAGATTTTCCCCTTCAGGAATAGTCGCAAATCCATTATCCACCACAAATTGTTTAGCATCTTTAACAGTCTGTTTCACAATATTTAGAGCATCTTCAAATGATGCAGGATGTTTAGATTTTATCTTTGTCTTAACCTGCTGAACTGATGCTGAAGAATCTATCTTTTTACTTATTTCTTTAAGATGCATTTTCTCTTTTTTGATTGATGATTCTCCAAATGCAAGTATTTCACTACTATTCATTTCGAAACCTCTAAGCTGAAGAAGCTTATCGAATTTCTTTTGTCCAATCGCAAACTCATCATGAGAGTTTGGTAATAGTTCTGCATATAACCAATCTTCATATTCTTTCAGACTCTCACAGAGTTCTTTTACTGCATTTTCCAGTCTAGGTGTATTTAGATTATATGATTTAGCACTAGAGATAATTGTATCTAAAAAGTGAGGTAAATTCTTAGAAGATTCTGCAGATATCTCTACCCATAGTTTAACAGGTTTTTTGATTCTACTTTTGGTCTCTTCAAGATATTTAGGAGACTTCTCTATTCTTTGGAGAATAGAATCAAGACGTATTTCGAAAGGTGCGAAATCTTTTGCAATTAAAGGAAATAAAGCGTCACCCAAAGCATTCACACCTTCCGGAATAGATTCCCAGAACCGGAGTGATTCTCGTTCAAAAAGATCCATTGTTAGACCATGAATAGCTAAAACACGGTCTAGAGACTTTTCTCTTGGAAGATCAGTATCAGGAAAATCTACAAATAAGGAAAGATAATGTCGTATTGATTCTATATCTTTTAGATTTGATTCTCTTGATCCTTCAGGCATGATACCATCAAATTGGTGCAAACCCATGTATGTAGCATAAATTGGATGTTGTTCCATTAAATAATTAAACATCTCTTCCACTAAATTATCAAATTTCTCAACGGACGACATTACTTATCACTCTATTCAAAAATTATCCTGTTGATTATTTCTATTCATAATAATCATAATTGATGATGCAACAAAAGATAATACCAAAAAACTACCAAATATCCCAAGGAAGCTAATTGGAATACCTACATCCCGACGAATTGTCTCAGAAATATTTAGAACAGACCTTGCATATATTATACCTTCAGTGGTCACAGCCTCTGCTTCTATAGAATAAACACCACTAAAAGGAATATTCACAGGAATTGATTCACCATAATTCAGATTATATTCCCAAATGGTGCCTTTAGGAGATATTACACGAATAGTCGCTTCATTAAACTTCTGATTTGATTCCATAGATATCAGAAATGCATCTTCTGATCTTGTGAGCTCAAGCCAAGCATCATCCACCAACACAATAACGGGTAGAGTTAGATTAGGATATCCCGATGATGATTTTAAGGTTATTCGCCCTTCGAATGAACCTGGATTAGAGCCAAGAAGAGAAGCTGTAATTGTTATTTCTGAAGGCAAATTACTCTTCACATCAATATTATAGTACTCAGCTGACAAAGACACATTTGAATCAAAATTCCAAGAAACATTCATTATTACAGAAACATCATCATTTACCAATGAAATAATTTTCAAAGTTTGAACATCAATAGGCTGACCTTCAGCCAAATGAAATATCAAATAATGTGGATCTAAAGCCAATGGAGAATTAATAGCTGAAAAAACATCGAGACGACCTGACCCCTGAATAGAAGATGGTATAATAACACGATATTGATTAGATAATACTTTAGATGTTGGAGAAAGTATCCCAACTACAAGTTCAGGTGTTAAATCAGGATGAAGCTGAAGAAGCAAAGATGCAGCCCCGGCTACATGTGGTGCTGCAAAGCTTGTTCCGTCCACAACAGAGTATTTACCATTAATTGATGTTGTATTTACACTTACACCAGGAGCTACAATGTCAGGCTTCACATAGAAGGGCGATACCGGTCCTACTGAACTGAAGAAAGCTACTCTATCAGCCATTAGCTGAGCTGACCTATGAGTAAGAATAGATACTTCTACATCATCCTCATTTACCAACATATCAATAAGATATTCACCATCTCTCTGAGTAATTGAAACAACAGGTATAGTTCCATTATAATCAGACGGATTATGTTCACCTATTAGATTACCAAAAAATAGACCTCTATCTACATAATCATGAATTATAAGGCCAATCGCACCTTTTGCAGCAACGTTAGCTTCCTTTTCTGAAAAATAAACTAATTCTCCAGTGTCACCACCTCTCTCTGCAAGAGCAATTTTCCCAGTCAAATTAAGAGAAGCTACATCATTACTACGAGCAAAATGAACATAAACAAGATTTCCAGTGACACCATTTGGTGCAGGTAATGAACCATTCATAGTGGCTGCAATAAGTTCAAAGCCATCCTGATTAATTATCACTTCAGCATCTCTAGGTGTACTCACATTATTCAAAGTGGCACCAACAGCAATGACTCCTTTTCTGCCGGCAGGCTCACCGAATGTACGTTCACCAGAGTTTCCTGTAGCAGCTACTACAACTATTCCACTATCAACAATATTTTGAACAGCATATGATAATACTTCTATCTCCTCCTTTGTCCCAAGACTCAGATTGATAACATCGGCTCCATCTTGACTAGCTCTTTCTAGAGCACGAAGAAGATCTGTAGATTTTACATTTCCCATTCTATCTACAATCCTATATGCCAATAATGAAGCTTCAGGGGCTATCCCCTTTATTTGACCATTTGCAGCAATTACTCCCGCAACAGCTGTTCCATGTCCATCAATATCTATTGGATCCTCATCATTATCAACAAAGTCAAAACCCCCTAGCACCTTCTGATCATTTCCGATAGATTCCCCAAGATCAGGATGTGTATAATCCACTCCAGTATCTAAGATAGCCACAATAACACCTTTACCAGTTATAAGTTCACCAGAATCAGTCAGAAGATCATGTACCTTTGTAGCTCCTACTAGCTCTGAACTCTGTTCAATATTTACCTTCAAAGATGTATCATGATAAACTTCGATGTTATCGGCTACAGATCTAACATCATCAATTCCATGTAAAGTCTCAATCACAGCACCATGTAAAACATACGTAAGAATATCCACAACTTTGAATTGAAGCCCTCTACGCCGTAGATTATCTAACTGTAATTCAACTTCCTCTCTCAATATATGTTCAAACATCTCTGAAGTATCAGATGCACTCAGACCAAGTGATTTTGCTTTTACTAACACAGGATAATCTGAGATTACTATTATGATCCGCTCACTATCATCAGAAGCTGACGAAATAATAGGGAATAGAAGAAATATAATGAATGTTACTGAAAATATTTGTATCATTCTCCTCATGAGCCACTCTAAATATGATTCAAAATCGTATCTTTTAAACAGATGGTTAGGAAATTCAGAGAAGATATTTATAAATACAAAATATTATTCATAAATACTGTGAACAAATACATTTTAAAGTAATGTAATATGAATATTAATTTGAATACTAATTTATATTAAAACCGGAGAAGAACGAAGTTAGGCAGAGAAATAATTCCAAAGAGGGTAGGTACATGGCCTTATCCTAGGGAAGATGGTGAGATAAGATCAAAAAACTTCAATGAAGTACAAACAGGTTTTACTGCGGCTGAAGCAGTTGAAGAAGCAAATCGATGTATACTTTGCCCAATACCAGCTTGTGTAAGAGCTTGTCCATTAAATTCAGATGTTCTTGGAATGATGAAGAATATTCAGGAAAAGAAATTCAGTGATGCGTACATGAATATTAGAGAAACTAATTGTATTCCAGGTTCTACTGCCCGTGTATGTCCTCAACTCGATGACCTCTGTGAAAGTAATTGTGTTATTTCTAAGCGTGGAGACCCACTTTCTATAGGTATGCTTCAACGTTTTGTAACTGATTGGAGTCTCAAACATGGAGAGATAAAAAGACCTGAGATTGAAGAAAATACCGGAAAACGAGTCGCTGTAGTTGGAGGTGGACCTACTGGGCTAGCAGCAGCAGATTACCTTGTCCGTTACGGCCATAAAGTAACAATCTTCGATATACATGATAAGCTCGGTGGAACAGCAAGATATGGTATCCCTAACTATCACTTATCAAAGAATATGCTTGATGCAGAAGTCGATCATTTAAGGAAAATGGGTATTGAAGTGGTAACTAAAGTAAAAATTGGTAGTCAAATGTCACTTAGAGATATATTTAAAGAAGGATTTGATGCAATACTTGTAGCAACTGGAGCAAAAAAAGTCACTCCTTTTGATGTTGAAGGAAGAAATCTTCACGGTATATTTGATGCCTACGAGTTTCTCATTACTTTAGATGAAATGGGCTATTATGAAAATCAAAAACAGAGAATTCCTTTCAAGATTGGAGAGAAGGTCCTTGTAGTAGGGGGAGGAGATACTGCGATGGATGCTGCAAGAACATCAGTCAGATTAGGTGCTAAAGAAGTTACTATTACGTATAGACGGACAGATAAGGAAATGACAGCCTATCGACAAGGAAGAATGCTAGCAAAAGAAGAAGGTATTAAAATTGAATATCTTCAAGTTCCAATCCGATTTATTGGAGATAAAGAAGGATGGATTAAAGAGGTAGAATGTATCAAAATGAAACTAGGTGAACCAGATGTATCAGATAGAGCCAGACCCGTACCAATAGAAGGATCTAACTTTACCCTTGAAGTAGATACGGTTCTAATAGCTATTGGACGAGGACCAAGTACATTTATTCAAGAAAAAGAAAACATTAAGAAAGAGAAATGGGGAGGAATTATAGTTGATAATGAAACAAATGAAACATCTCTCCCAGGAGTTTTTGCTGCAGGAGACGTTGTTACGGGTGAGTCGCTAGTAATAAAAGCAATGGGTCAAGGCCGAAATGCAGCTCAAAGAGTACATGAATATCTAACAGACGCCAAAACATGTCTGAATCTTACTGAAAAATACTTTACACAACGATATGGACGCAAACCAGTTCAAACTTAAATTATCTCATTAAAAGATTTACCATAAATATCAAGCGAATGCTCTCTTTGATATTCAATATAATTTTTTTGTCTTTCATTCCATTTTTTCTCCCATTCATCGTCCTCAAAATCTTCTGTGGCTAAACTGTTTCTTCGCTCTAATTCATTATCAACATGTATTTGGATAGCTTTTGAGTAAGAACGATGTTCCCAAACAAGAATCCTATCTGAAAGGGAATCAATAGTATCGCTACTCTTTACAGCGACCCGTTGTCTAAGAATAACTGGTCCGAGATCCACTGTATTATCAACATAATGCACTGTACATCCACTGTATTGCTCATTATTAGCTAATACTGCCCTATGTACTCTCTCTCCATACATACCAACACCACCATATTGAATAGTATCATATGCTGGATGAATATTCATAACTTTCTTGCTAAAAAGATCTATTAGCACAGGACTGACTATCTGGTTGAAGCCAGCAAGAGCTATAAGGGTAATATCCTGTCGCTTAAGTTCTTTAATCACCTTAATATCAAACTCTTCACGTGCCTTTCTTCGATCTTCTTTTTCTGGGAATTTCTTACCAACGATGCCTTCGATATATTCTGTCTTTATACCAGCATTCCTTGATCTTGTCATAACGTATGCATCAGGAGTATTGCATATTAGTAAAGTCAGTTTTACATCTTGAAGAACATTCATCTTGATATGGTCAAGAATAGACTGAAAATCAGTTCCTCTACCTGATGCAATAACTGCTAATCTTTCCAACCTCATAATTCTCCTAAATAATCAAGAGCCTGATTTCCAATATCTTTACGATGATGGGCCCCTTCAAAT
>CEQE01324459.1_pt1 | contig 13898 bp, 8 predicted proteins | sample 356201 | NCBI WGS metagenome assembly CEQE01 (sample SAMEA2619970, study PRJEB7988) | marine metagenome | biome: marine biome (ENVO:00000447); feature: mesopelagic zone (ENVO:00000213) & marine oxygen minimum zone (ENVO:01000065); material: "saline water (ENVO:00002010), including plankton...
GAGCATTAAATTCTAAATGTGTAAACCATGTCTATCCAAGTGTCAATAAAACTCCAATTACCCATTTGAGCATCTCTCCCATCTGATGTAATTTCCCATTCATGGTTACATCCAATTCATCCAAAAAACGGCTCTTTCTCATTGATGGATATGCCATGGTGTACAGGGCTCATTTTGCCATGATTCGCAATCCTCTCATCACATCAGACGGCAGGCATACCAGCGCTCTGTTTGGATTTCTCAATTCAATGTTCAAGATTCTGCGGGACGAAAAGCCGGACTATATTGGCGCCATATTCGACGGGAAGGAGAAAACATTCCGCCATGAAAAATATCCCGAATACAAGGCAACACGGGAAAAAATGCCCGATGAACTGAGGGAACAACTTCCGGACCTTTGGCGGTTGATTGAAGCCATGAATATACCGCAGATGACAAAAGAGGGATTTGAGGCGGATGACCTCATCGGCACGCTTGCAGTACAGGCAGAAAAGGAAGGTCTGGAAACATACATCGTCAGCGGGGACAAGGATTTTATGCAGTTAGTGAACTATTCCGTTTTTGTTTACACTCCCGGAAGAATGAACAATCCCACCACCATTTTTGACAGGGAGAAGGTGAAGGAGAAGTGGTCAGTTCCCCCTGAGAAGATGATTGACCTCCTGGGACTTATGGGCGATTCATCCGATAACGTCCCCGGTGTGCGGGGTGTGGGTGCGAAAACAGCCGTAAAACTGCTGAATGAGTACGGCACGGTGGAAAATATCCTCGATCACGCAGAAGAGGTGAAAAACAAGCGTGCCAGAGAGGGATTATTAAACGGAAAAGAATTGGCATTGCTCTCCCGGGAACTGGTTACCATCAAAACAGATGTGCCTCTTGAGTTGTCCGTTGATGACCTCAAACAGAAACAGTTCGATTTTGACTCCATGACTGAATTGTTCAGGGAGTTTGAATTCTTCAGAATGGAGAAACAGTTAAATGACTTTAGGGGAGCTGCGAGCGGAAGAGATGAAACTAGAGACGAGAGCGAGGAAACTAGAAATAAGAAGCTAGAAACTAGAAACGAAATATCAAAAAATTATTCGTGTGTAGATTCGGTTAGAAAAATGGGAAAATTAATAAGTGGAATAAAGAAAGCGAAACTGGTTTCTGTTGATATTGAATCCACTAGTACTGACCCCATGACTGCGGAGATTGTGGGCTTCAGTTATTCCGTAAAAAGCGATGAAGGGTGGTATGTGCCCATACAATTTCCGGAAAAAGGGGAACAACTTTTTGGCGGGGAAGATGACCTCAAAACGGTTCTCGATCTGATTAAACCGATTCTGGAGGACCCCAAAATTCCCAAGTGCGGGCAGAATATTAAATATGATGCTCTTATTTTAAAACGGCACGGGATTAAACTTCAGGGAATAGCATTTGATACCATGATTGCCGCACATCTTTTGAAACCGGAAGAAAGGTCGTATAAACTCGATTACCTCTCTCTCGAATACTTAAAATTTGAGATGCAGCCCATCACCGATCTTATTGGTTCCGGGCGAAATCAGATATCCATGTCTGAAGTGCCTGTGGAAAAAGTGACCCACTATGCCGCTGAAGATGCCGATATTGCCCTTCAACTGGTACCGTTATTGAAAAAGCGATTGAAGGAGGATCAACTGTTAAATGTGGCTGAAGACATTGAATTCCCCATGATTCCCGTACTGCTGCAAATGGAACACGACGGAGTCTATGTGGAAAAACCGATGATGGAGGAGATGTCTCTTTGGATGGAAAAAAAGCTGGACACATTTACAAGGGAAATCCACTCTCTCGCAGGGACGGAGTTTAACATCAATTCTCCCCAGCAGATGGCAGTTATTTTGTTTGACCGGCTCTCTCTCCCGAAAATCCGTCAGCGGTCCACGGATGTCAATGTTTTGAAAACACTGAAATACCAGCATCCCCTCCCGGAGAAGGTGCTGGGGTACCGGAAATTTCAAAAACTGAAATCAACCTATGTGGATGCTATCCCGAAACTGATCCACCCGGAAACTGACCGAATCCATTCTTCATTCAGCCAGACAGTGGCAGCCACCGGACGGCTCTCAAGCAGCAATCCCAATTTCCAGAATATTCCCATCCGCGAGGAGGAAGGAAGAGAAATCCGGAAAGCATTCCGTACTCAGGAAAAAGGATGGGTGATTTTTTCGGCGGACTATTCTCAGATCGAGCTCAGAATCATGGCTCACATTAGCGGTGATGAAACGTTGAAAAGAGCGTTTTTGGAGGGAGAGGATATTCATGCTCACACCGCCAGCAATATCTACGGAGTTCCTGTGGAGAACGTGCTTCCTGAAATGCGGAGAACGGCAAAAGTGGTGAATTTTGGTGTTATGTACGGAGCGGGACCTTTCCGGATGTCGCAGGAATTGGGCATTCCGCAAAGGGAGTCAAAAATTGTCATTAAAACATATTTTGACCGTTACCCCGGAATCCGGTCGTACATCGATTCTACTCTCAAAAAAGCGCGAAATGAAAATTATGTGGAAACAATGCTGGGCCGGCGGCGGTATTGTTACGATATCAATAATACAAACCAGAGAATTAGAACTGCCGTTGAGCGGGCAGTCATCAATATGCCCATTCAGGGAACCGCAGCGGAAATGATCAAGCTGGCAATGATTAAAATTCATGAAAAACTAATAAATTTGAAAACAAAAATGATTCTGCAAATTCATGACGAATTGCTGTTTGAAGTCCCTGATGATGAACTGGGCGAAGTAAAGCAAATGGTGATAGAAGAAATGGAATCAGCCATGACATTGGATATTCCCATCGTGGTTGACAGTGGTGTGGGAGAATCGTGGTTTGAAGCACACTGATTGGAAATATGAAACTTGCTTGTCCGTCGTATCCACCGGTAGGTGGAGTAGATGGAAAACGGGAAATATGAAACTTGCTTGTCTGTCGTGTCCGTCGGTAGGTGGAGTAGACAGAAAACTGGAAACCAATCACCAACTACTACTCACCAATGTATAAATCACTATCTGTGGACGGAGGTGCTACTAAAACCGATCTTCTCCTCGTAAATACTGAAGAGAATGGCGGATATTTTCACAGCGGTAAAGGAACCAATCCCAATGTGTATGGTGAAGATGGGATTCACCGATTGATGGATTTGATGAATGAAATTTGTACACACGCAAGGATCGAAAACTCGCATATTGAATGGGCAGTATTGGGAATTTCCGGAATTGGAAGACCGTCCCATAAATTGCTGCTGAATGAAAATTTGAATAAACATTTTCCTAAGACTAAAATTGATTTGATGAATGATGCAGAAATGTGCCACGCTCTTCACTTTGGGACCAGTCCCGGAATGACCCTTATTGCCGGTACCGGTTCCATTGCAGTGGGGAGAGATGAGGACGGGCAGTTAAAACGGGCCGGCGGACATGGATTTCAGGTGGGAGACGAGGGGAGCGGTTACTGGCTGGGGAAACGGCTCATCACAGAACTCATCGCGGCGGAACGGTCAAATGCAGAGGATATTGTTGATTTAAAGAAAAAGATAATGGATTATTCCGGCCAATCGGACTTTGAGCAATTCGTCCGGTTTATATCGGAGGACATGGAAAGTGTGGTAAAACTCGCAGGGCTTTCACCTGTTATTTTTGATGAAGCAGAAAAAGGAAATTTATTAGCGTCTCATCTGGTGAATCAGGGAGCGGAAGCGCTTGCAGAGTTGATTGAAGACCTTGCACAAAAACTTAATATGAACGACTCTGTCAGCCAGATTGGAATTGGCGGATCAGTCATAACAAAATCGGATTATTATCAAGAATTGGTTAGGGGTAATCTTCTGTATTCAATGGGTGAAATTGCATGGATGAGGTCTGAATATCCGCCGGTATATGGTGGAATCGCTGCTGTTGATGAAAGTATATCTTTAGGTGAATTGGAGATTGAAAATGTATAGTCCCGTTGCGGAAATTCGATTGGATCATCTTCTCAGGAATTACAGAAAAATTCAGAAGCATGTTGGCACATCGTTGGTGGTTCCCGTTGTGAAAGCAAACGGTTACGGTCATGGTGCTGTTCCTGTTGCAAAAGCGCTTCAAAAAGAGGGAGTGAATTTCTTTTCCGTTTTTACAATTGGCGAGGCCATTGAATTGCGGGAGAGTGGAATTGAAGGCGAAATACTCATTTTCAGCAAGTTGACGGAAGACGGTCTTCCAATAACCATAGAATACAATCTCACCGTAAACGTCAGCCATTTGGATGATATTGATTTTTTGAAACAATATACCGAATCTCACGGAAAATCTCCCAAAGTCCACCTGAAAATTGACACCGGCATGACCCGCCTCGGAGTGGATTTTGACGATGCCGAAAAAGCCATCCTCCATTTCTCCAGTCAAACAGCACTCCAATTGGAAGGAATTTACTCCCACTTCGCCACCTCTGATGAAGGCGATCAGTCCTATGCTCAACTTCAGTTGAAACGGTTTAATGAAATTGTATCAATATGTCATTCAACAAATCTCAAGGTAAAATATTTTCACATTGCCAATAGCGGAGGAATTCTCAATCTCCCCGATTCCTATTTCGATCTGGCTCGTATCGGGATGCTCATGTACGGCGCTTATCCCTCAGATGAAACAACGGAATGTATTGAGGTGGAACCGGTGATGAATTTTAAGGGTCCCATTGTTTCCTGCCGACGGGTGAAGGCGGGAACCCCTGTGAGTTACGGGTCTGTTTATACCCCGGAAGAGGATGCCTTTATAGCAGTGGTACAGACCGGATTTGCAGACGGATTTCCCCGGAACTGGTATGAAAATGGATTCGTCGGATATAAAGGGAAAAATTACAAAATTGCCGGAAGGGTCTGCATGGATCAACTCATGGTGAATTTTGGAGATGATGAACCGAAAGTGGGAGAGTTTGTCCTCTTTTTTGGGGATGATGGGCAAAATCAAATCCGGATTGAAGATATCGCAAGGGAAATCAATTCAACACCGTATGTACTCATGACAGCCATCGGCGGACGGACGGAAAGAATTTATGTGGAAAAGTAAACTTGTAATATCCGCTTTAATCCTGTTTTTACCGGGGTGTACTTTTATTCCGAAAGTTAAGGTTGTTGAAAAAGTTCAGCCGCTTTCCCTTTCAGATTTATCACTGGAAGAAAAGGTGGCGCAGATGTTCATGGTGCGGTATTCAGGACATTATTCCCACGAAGAAAGCTATACTTATCAGCAAATAAAGCGGATGGTTAGTGAAAGACGAATCGGAGGTGTCATCCTCTTTTTTGGCTCTGTTCAAGGCACCATTTCAAATTTGAATGAGTTGCAGGAAATGAGTCGTGTACCGCTTCTGGTGGCTGCCGATTACGAGCGTGGAGTCGGTCAGCAGTTGGACGGCGGCACACTCTTTCCGCCCAACATGGCACTGGCAGCAACCGGATACAAACAATATGCTTACGATCAAGGTGAAATCACGGCAAAGGAGGGTAGAGCCATCGGTGTCCACGTTACCCTTGCACCTGTAATGGATGTGAATTCGAATCCCGAAAATCCCATTATCAATATCCGTTCCTACAGCGATGATCCTCAAATGGTGTCTGACTTCGGTACCGCATTTATCCATGGTGTTCAGGACAATGGCATGATTGCCTGCGCTAAACACTTTCCCGGCCACGGAAACACAGGCACCGATTCTCATACAACACTGCCGATTATTCACGATGATGAATCAACATTCCGAGAAATTGACCTGTTTCCGTTCAAAAGAGCAGTTGAATCCGGAGTCAAAATGATTATGACTGGGCACATTGCTGTTCCTTCGTTAGACGCCACACGACTTCCGGCGTCCCTTTCCCCAAAACTGACAAATGATTTACTGAGGAATGAGTTGGGATTTCATGGAATAGTCATCAGCGATGCCATGGAAATGGGAGGTGTTACAGAATCCTTCTGGACGGGAGAGGCAACTGTAAGAGCTATCGAGGCGGGAACTGATATTGTGCTTATGTCCATGGATGTGGATCAAGCCATTAATAAGGTTGTGGAAGCGGTGAAAAGTGGCAGGTTGTCAGAAAATCGAATAGATAAATCTGTTGATAAAATTCTCAACCTGAAAACAGAACTGAATTTGTGGAATGAAAGAACTGTCTTTTTAGAAACCGCTCGTAAAATAATGGGTCAAACGAAACACAGTTATACAACAGATAAAATTGCCAAACAATCCATAACACTCGTCAAAAATGATAATGGGTACATTCCCATTCCAGTTGAAAAAAGTAAATCTATGCTTCATCTTGCACTTGCAACAGATGAAGGGATGCTGGGATTTTCATCCACGTTCAGATCGCAGGTTTCACGTCTCCACGGAAATGTTGACACGGAGTTTTATTATCAACCTCTGTCTGATGCCGGTATAGAAGAAATTTTACTGAAGGCAGTAGAACACGACTTTATCCTCATCTCACTTTGGATTCGGGTGAGAATGAATCTGGGAACGGTTTCTATTGATTCCACTCATCGTGAATTGATTTCACACTTCCAAAGTACCGAAATTCCCATGGTGACAGTCTCATTTGGGAGTCCCTACCTGCAGGATGTGGATCAACTGGAAACGTATGCATGCGCTTATGGGTACGGCGCTGTTTCCCAACGAGCCATGACCAGTGCCTTGTTCGGTGAAAGCTATGTTACCGGAGGTCTCCCTGTAAGTTTAAGTCAAAATATTCGAAAGGAGACAGGAATAAAATTCTATCCGGAAAAACCACTTTCACCGGCAGATGAAAAATACAATTTTTCAAAAGCTGAAGAAGTGCTTCAGCAAGCACTATCTGATTCGATTTTTCCCGGAGCTCAGGTGGTTGTTGCTAAAGAAGGTGAACTTATTTGGGCTCATCAAATTGGAACCTTGACCTATGATTATGACTCACCTTCAGTGACAGAAAATACTCTTTACGATATCGCTTCACTGACAAAAGTGGCTGCCACAACACCGGTGGTAATGAAACTGGTGGAGAGAAGACTTCTTCCGTTGGACGAACCGGTTTTTCATTTTTTTCCAAAATTCAAGAGAGAGATGAAAGATCAAATTACCGTGAGGCAGCTGCTGACTCACTCAGCGGGACTGAAACCGTTTGAAGAATATCCATTGGGAACTTCACCGGATGACATTCTGAATGACATCATATCCAAACCTTTGATTTCTATTCCGGGAGAGGAATACCATTACAGCGATTTTGGTCCCATACTTCTGGCTAAGATTTGCGAAAAAGTAACAGGTGAATCATTTGATGAACTCGCTTCGAAAACTATTTTTCGCCCACTTGGAATGGAAAATACATTTTTCAATCCCGATTCAAATTTGTTTGATAGAATCCCGCCGACGGAGTTGGATACAGTTTATGGTAGAGGATTGGTGAGAGGAATGGTCCATGATGAAAGAGCGTGGCAATTGGGTGGCGTGGCCGGGCACGCGGGACTTTTTTCCGCTGCCGGCGATTTGGCGCTTTACGCTCAGTTGATGATGGATGAAGGTTTTTTTCAAGGTAGAAGATATTTTAAACGAAAAACGATTGCAGAATTTATCCGGAGACAAAATATTCCTGCAGACAGTGAGCGGAGACTGGGATGGGATACTCCCTCTGAAGAAGGAAGTTCAGCGGGAGATTATTTTTCTGAAGGCAGTTTCGGTCACACCGGTTTTACGGGAACATCCATGTGGATTGATCCTAACAGAAAAATTGCTGTGATTCTTCTTACAAACCGAGTTCATCCTTCCCGAAATCGCGGAGGAATGTTTGAGGTGCGACGGGATTTCCACAATGCAGTCATGAGAACACTCCTCGAGGGGAGTTAGCCGAATCCGTGCAGCTGGCTGATTACATCGTTTTGTTTGGTTACCTTGCTGTCGTTATGGGAGTCTCCACCTGGGCAGGAAGAAAACAGGAATCCGCTTCCAGCTTTTTTCTCGGGAACCGCAATATGCCGTGGGGAATGGTCATGCTTTCTGTGGTGGCTACCGAAACATCAGTGCTGACCTTTCTGTCCATACCCGGACTGGCGTACAAAACGGACTTGGGGTTTCTCCAACTTGCATTGGGATATATCATCGGCAGATGGATTATTGCTCTTTTTTTATTGCCAAAATATTTTGAAGAGGGAATTGAATCAACGTACGAATTTATCCGAAACCGGTGGGGGGCATCAGTTCAGAAATTTACCTCGCTTATTTTTCTCGGGACGAGAATTTTAGCTGATGGTGTTCGGCTATTCATGACAGCCATACCGTTGTCGCTCATTACCGGATGGTCTTATCCAGTTTCAATCATTATTATTGGATTGTGCACATTGGGGTATACGTTAATCGGTGGGATCCGGTCGGTCATTTGGGCGGATACCATTCAGTTCGGAATTTATCTGTTGGGCGCGGTGATTGCATTTGTAGTTCTTGACGGATTGGTGGACGGCGGTTGGTCAGTCATTTTTGAAACTGCCGGAGAGAGCAGCAAACTGATACTGTTCCATTTCAGTTTTGATGCTGGATTTACCGGAATCATTCAATACCCCTACCAATTTCTGACAGCAGTAGTGGGAGGGCTGTTTTTATCCATGGCTTCCCATGGAACCGATCATCTCATGGTACAGCGACTTTTAACGTGCAGGAATATTAAAGGAAGTCAGAAAGCGCTTATAGGAAGCGGACTTCTGGCATTCGTCCAGTTTGCGATTTTCCTGGTTTTGGGTACTGGACTTTGGGTTTTTTTTGAAGGTAAGGCGATGGAATCTGATGCAGTCTTTTCCACATTTATTATTAATCACCTGCCGGCAGGACTTGCGGGGTTCATTGTCGCTGGAATATTTTCTGCTGCCATGTCAACACTGAGTTCATCCATAAATGCACTGGCATCTTCTACTATGACGGACTGGTTAAAGGGGAATCGCACCATTAACAGCGAAATCAAAACTTCACGGATTTTATCCATTTTTTGGGCAGCAATACTTATTGGCGGTGCAACACTGTTTACCTCAAAAGAGACACCACTCGTGGAGATAGGACTCACAATCGCCTCCTTTACGTACGGAGGACTTTTGGGCTTTTTCTACCTCGGGTGGAAAAATCCTGAGATACAATCCAAGTGCGTGGTGATTGGTTTTATTTCAGCAATATTGTTCATGATTTTTATTGTAAAATTCACTTTAGTTGCATGGCCGCTTTATACGTTAATTGGACTGTCTGCTATGGTGCTGATTTCCAAAATAATGAGCAAGGTTATTTCTTAACGTGAAACCAAAAGTCAATTCAATTTTTGTTCTTATTCTATTGTTTCTTTCCGTTCCAAGTTACTCGCAGGAATTTGAATATTCAGAGGTACTCGAACTCCCAGATATGAGTTTGGTAGAGGAAATACTTACAGGATTGGATGTTTTGGAAGAATTGAAATTTTTCCCTCTTTACGATCTATCGGTAGCGGTATTAACCCATGAACCGGCTGTGAATAGACAAGGAATTCATCTTCTGGATTTGCTTCAGCAATACAGTGATTCCATCAAAGTAAAGGTTGTTTTTACTCCGGAACATGGATTTTTTACCATGGAAAATGTTAATCTCTTGAGCGAAAGTAAAATGCCCTACGAAGGAATGGATTTCGTTAATCTTTGGGGTGACAGATTCCGGCCGGACAGAGGACATTTAAGAGGAATTGATCTGATCCTGATGGATGTGCAGGACACGGGGTTGAGATTTACGACAACCATGACAACCGTTTCGAAAGTAATGGAAGCAGCCGCAATGTATGATATTCCTGTGATGGTTTTGGACAGACCAAATCCCCTTAAAGGAAGTGTGGTGGAAGGTCCAATTGTGCGTCCGGAGTATCAATCATTTGTGGGGTATCACATGGTTCCGCTCCGGCATGGTTTGACCCTTGGCGAATATACGCTAATGGTCAATGAAATGGAATGGCTGCGGCAGGGACTAACCGTCGAATTGATGGTCATTCCCATGGCCAACTGGAAAAGGGAAATGTGGTTTGATGAAACAAACTTGTCGTGGATTGACCCCATTCCCGGGATAAGTAATATTGAGACCCTGCTGTTGTATGAAGGTATGAGTTTATTAGAAGGATCGAATTTATCCTTTGGAACCGGTACGGATTACGTTTACGAACAAGTTGGTGCGCCGTGGATATTGAACACGGCAGTTTATGAAAGTATCCGGAAATATGATCTCATCGGAGCTTCATTTTCGCCTGTTTCTTTTGTCCCGGATACAAACCGGGTATTTACAAAGGAGATCAGGTTTAAAGGATTCTTGTGCAGCGGACTTCATATTCAGGTAATTGACAGAAATGAGTTTAATCCTCTTTTGACGGGTGTAACACTGATGTCAATAATCTCAAGACAGTATCCGCGAGAATTTGCATGGATCGGTGATAACTATGTGGACAAATTATATGGTCATGATTATTTAAGAATTTTTCTAGCGCAGGAAAGGAAGCCGGAAAAAATAGAATCATCCTGGGGCAGGGATGTGAATCAGTTTTATGAATTCAGGAAAAAGTTTTTGCTCTACTAAAGGGTGGCATCTATTTTAAAAAATAGGTTCAAATTCAGTTGGATTATCCTCATTGTCTTTTGTGAATTGCCGGCTCAAACGCATTACATCCTCCCGCCAAGCGTGTGGAGGTTCAGTCTGTCTCAGGGCACGGTATCAGGAAACTGGATCAGTTCAGGAGGAAAATCAGGACTGCCGAATGAGGTATTTGCTCTTAATGGATACAATCTCCGGTATTACAATCCATCCAGCCCTACCAGCAACGATGACCTTGTTGGTCTTGGGGATATGTATATCAATTCAACCGATCAGGTAAAAAAGGTGATCAGGGACTTTAACGATTCTGACGTAGCCGCGACTTGGGGGGATTCGTTAGCCGATTTTACACAGGATTTTTTCGGTCCTGATTCATTTACATTGTTCGGATATATTACTAATGACAAAAGAAAAAAATCCTTTTCCCGATCCACATTTAGAATTGAATATGGTCTGTCAGAAAGAAACTCAATCTTTTTCGAAATACCTGTTTACAGAAATATTCAAATGAATAATGATTGGGGGTGGGAAAATAATTCCGCGGCCAATGCTCAACTTCAGGCATTTACTGACTATCATTCTGCAAACAGGGAAAAGATGGCTGAAGTAATTCAGGACACTTCAATTTTTAATTCATTGGATGAAGATTTGTCTTCAGGGTTAAAGACTATCTACAGCCGGTTCTATTCATTCGAAGGATCAAACTCCATGCTCTGGGCAATCAACGGTGGGGCAGACCCGTTTACCAACGGCATTTACGGGAGCGAATATAATCCATTTACTGATTCTGATACAATTCCAACAACCATTGATTCGCTTATTTCATTTTATCATCCCAATCTCTCTGCATCAGGGCTGGGTGATATGAAATGGGGAATGACTATTTTGCTTTACGGTTCACCGGCATGGCAGGGAGAATCTTTATATTCTGTTTACGGCGGAATGGGGATGACACTTCCTACGGGAAGAATCATTGATAAGTTTAACGGTAATAAAATTGATGTAAATGGACGGCCAGAACAGTTTTCCCAACTATCCATTGGTGAAGGAATAACACAGTGGTACTTTTCACTGTTTGGAGAATTTTATAAGGAATTTTTTCAACGGCTCATTAGATTGAATTGGAATCTGAAATTCCAATACAATCTTGAAGGCAGGACCCCGACCCGGGTTTCACCGAGAGGAATATTTTCAGTAAACCACGATTCTATTTTAACAAGACTTGGCGAAGATTACCGGTGGAAGAAAGGTGATATATATTCAGCAGATATTTCGGGATTCGCAGAACTCATTCCGGATAGACTATCGGTAAGTGCAGGACAGCAGTGGGTATTTAAGGAACGGGATCAATATTTTTCCAAAGATGAAACGTGGAATAAATGGATGTCAGGTGGTACATCTTTATATGACGGATTCGACACCCGTTCATTTCGAATTTTACAGAATGCATCAGTCATTTTTCATAATACGCACCCCTTGAAAAAAATTGGTCCTGTGCCGTTTGAAATTAAACTTGAAACAATCCTGCCGGTTTTTACTCGTCATACGTGGAGGCCATTTGCGGTTTCTGTTCAATTAATATCCTATTTTCAGTGGTGGTGAAGATGGATTTTTTGCCACCAAGGCACTAAAGCACTAAGAATTGAAAAAATGTTTAAAGTACAGGGACACAAATAAATATCGAACATCTATTAACGATTTAAGATTTACGAAGTGAAAAAACTAAGGAGATGTGGTGATACCTAAACTATCTGAAATTCTTCGGAAATGAGACATTAAAAGGAGATAACTATAATTAATCGAGAACTGATTATTATAGTATAGTGATTGTTTTCTTTTTATCATGTTAATCAGCGAAAATCAGCGTCCTAAAAAAAGACCACCAAAATAAATTAATGCAAAAAGCAAAATTCAAATTTAGATTGGACATCATTTAATTATGACAAACGAAAAGAAATCCATCTGGAGTTGGGCCATGTACGACTGGGCAAATTCTGCTTTTGCCACTACTGTTATGGCTGGATTTTTTCCCCTGTTTTTTAAAGAGTACTGGGCAAACCCCGATAATCCTGCCGAAAGCACCTTTTATCTCGGAGTTGCAAATTCTGTCTCATCCTTAATTGTGGCATTGCTGGCTCCTTTCCTCGGCGCCATCGCTGACAGGGGAACAGCGAAAAAGAAATTTCTCACCACATTTGCCTTTTTGGGAATTATGATGACAGCTGGTTTATGGACAGTGTCTCAAGGTGAGTGGCAAATGGCAGTTTTATTTTATGTCACAGCTGCGGTGGGTTTCTCCGGCGGGAATATCTTCTATGATTCATTGCTTCCCGGTGTGGCTGATAAAAGTAAAGTTGATTTTGTTTCTTCTCTTGGTTTCAGCATGGGTTATATCGGCGGTGGACTCTTATTTGCTGTAAATGTCCTCATGTACCTCAAACCGGAATTATTTGGTATTCCAGATGCTGCAGTTGCCATTAAACTATCGTTCGTTACGGTGGGCATTTGGTGGGCTGTTTTTACCATTCCACTGCTGAAATACGTCCGGGAGCCAAAGATCCATGACCCTGTCCCACTTACTAAAGCGGTGGGACTCGGCTGGAAACAACTAGCAGATACGTTTAAAAAAATCAGGCACCTGAAAGTGGTAGGTCTCTTTTTGCTCGCTTACTGGTTTTATATTGATGGTGTGGATACCATTGTCCGGATGGCAGTGGATTATGGAATGTCCATTGGATTTGAAAGCAGTTCATTAATTATCGCATTATTGATCGTTCAGTTTGTTGCCTTTCCTGCAGCGCTGCTTTATAATGTTTTTGCTTCAAAAGTGGGAACAAAACGGGCAGTGCTAATTGCTATTTGCGCATACGGTCTTATTACAATTTTCGGTTATTTCATGAAAACAGAGGTTCATTTCTACTCTCTGGCGATGATCATCGGATTATTCCAGGGAGGAATACAAGCACTCAGCAGGAGTCTTTACACTAGAATTATACCCAGGGATAAAGCAGCAGAATTTTTTGGATTTTTCAACATGCTTGGGAAATTTGCCGCTGTTCTCGGTCCTGTGATGATGGGCACTGTCACCTTGCTAACCGGAAATCCCCGTGCAGGAATACTCTCCATACTTATTTTATTTGCAGTAGGTGGATTTCTTTTAACTAAGGTCAACATTGAAGAGGGCGAGAGAATAGCTGAAGAATATTTATCCAATTAAGTATTAAGTGAATGATTTTAACTTTATCAATATTGAGTGTCTTACCATAGACATGGTTTACAGTTTTGGGAGTTAAAGA
>CEQE01083047.1_pt1 | contig 13893 bp, 14 predicted proteins | sample 356201 | NCBI WGS metagenome assembly CEQE01 (sample SAMEA2619970, study PRJEB7988) | marine metagenome | biome: marine biome (ENVO:00000447); feature: mesopelagic zone (ENVO:00000213) & marine oxygen minimum zone (ENVO:01000065); material: "saline water (ENVO:00002010), including plankton...
GCACTTCAGCTTAATGATCTCGCCAAGGTGGCGGAAACCGAGCCTGATCTCATTGTCGAATGCGCCCATCCGAGTTTCACCCAAAACTATGGCGAGGCTTTCCTAAAATGCGCCAATTATATGCCGCTATCGGTGTCCGCCTTGGCTGATGATGACTTGAGAGGCCAGCTGGAGAAAGCGGCGAAAGAAAACAGCACAAAATTGTTTTTACCCGCCGGCGCCTTGATCGGCGGCGAAGCTTTGCTGATGCGATCGGGAGAATGGGAGCGCGTTCGCATTACTTTTCGCAAACATCCCGACAATATTGATTTCGCTGACAGTGATTTTGATGTGGCTCAGATAAATGGTGAGACGGTCGTTTATGAAGGACCCGTCAGAGGTATCGCGCACCAATACCCGCGTAACGTCAATACGATGGTCACCTGTGCGCTGGTATCAACGGGTCTCGATGCCTGTGAAGCGCGGCTCATCGCCGACCCGGCGCTAGATTGCGCAATTGCCGAGGTTGAAGCCTGGAGCCACGATGGCGGCACTTTCAGAACCGAGAAACGCCAACCAATGGTCGGTGTCTCCGGCACTGAAATGGTTGATTCTATGTGGTTTTCCGTCCAACGCGCCGCCGGCGGGCTGGATGACATGGCCGAGTTGGTTTAGCTGCATGGTCCGCTAATTGGATTTCAAAGATATTTTATTTTTCAGAATTAAATTGAGATCAGCAACAGATATTTGTGGGGTTTTGATACCCAGCTGCACAGATTGCTGGCATTTCTGATCGCTGATCTTCCAGGATGTGTTGTTTAGCTCGAACCCGCAGGTCGCGACGCGCAGACCTTTCCAGGATTTCATGCAAATTTTAGTGCCGACTTGCAGCTTCTGGCCAAAATATTTGCAGGTACAAGTCGAGCCGGCTTGGGCCCTTCCACTTAAGGCCAGCAGACTAATGCCGAAGATTGCGAAAACCATCATCGATGTAATTCGAACCATCCGCTGATCTTACATCATTTTTAGTAATTTCTCAAAAAATGGTAGTATTTAAAGCCCCGCCGCCACCGCCGCCTCGAGCGCCAGGGCGCGGGCTTCTGTGGCGAGCCCAACCAGCCTGAGACTGGTCACCACTTGGCGCAGTACGGTTGGATTGACCTGGGTCGGTCCGGCTTGGCCCAACGCCAGCATCGCCAGCAACACGGTTTCGGCCTTCTTAACTTCGTCGGTCGCTTTATTCAACGAGCGCCACAAAGCAGATTGTGGCATCACTGTTGAGGATTGCGGCGGACCATCCAGCAGCGCTTCCCAGCGGCGCGCCGGCACCGGATCACCTTGGGCTTCAAGCAGATTATAAAGCAAGGTCGCACGTTTATGGGCGCGCTCGATATCAACCGGTTTCTCTTCGCTCGTCGCGGTTTCAACTTTCCACCAGCCGTCAAGTTTGGTGGTGCTCCAATCTTCATCGGAGACATTGCCGGTCAGGCGCGCAAGCGGCATAAGCTGATCACGCAACGCAGCTGCCTTTTCGTTGATAATGCCGGTCGTGCGCAACACGTTAAACCAAATCTGGGCGGCGGGACCGTCACCGGCTGCCAGCAAGGCGCGGGCAGCTTCAGGGGCAAACCAAACCAAATCCTGGGTCGGCCGAAATTCTTTCAATATGCGATGGTAGACCCGCGCCGTCGATTGGAACAAGCCGCCTTCCCGGGCCAGTTTAAACACCTGCGCTAATATTTCAGCCTTGGCGGAAGCGATGCTTTCGACCAGAGCTTTGCGGTAAAGCAGGGCCCGGCTTAGCGCGGTGCGTTCGGCGCTGGCTTGCGACAAGGCATTGTCGAGAGTTTGCTTGGTAAAAGTCACCCCCGCATAGAGCTGGCGCAGCACTTCGGTATCCAGCGCCCCCATTGCCTCGGCGCGCTCCGCCGCGTCAATGCGCAACGCCGGCTCTGCGTTCGGGCTGGTCGCAATAGTTTTAAGCACAGCCGGATTATTGGATGAGGTGACATCCTTCGGCAATTTCGCTTTGGCGGCCCGGATCATCGAAAAATGCAGCGGCGCTGGGTTTGTCAAACTGGCGATTTCAAATTTTTCAAGGCCGGTCAACGCATCAATCAGGCCGAAAAACACCTCATCCGTTTCACCGGATTCGCGCAGCAAATCAGCACCGAGACTGGCCTTATCGTGTTCACCGGCCAGCGCCTGACAATAAATAAACGCTTTTTGCCAATACGGCGTATCAACGTTGCGGATTTGCGACGCCACGAGCGGACAGGCGCGGGCATTATCGTTTGACAGAAAAAGCACATCGGTTTCGCTGCGCAGCAGGGCGTGATCGGTATCCCGGTTGGGTGCTACCTTCAACAAGCCATCAACCGCGGCAACATCACCCATCGCCGATAGCCGTTCTATCCGCATGGCGAGAAGCTTACCCTCTTCTTCCGGTTTGGGCGTTTTTGGCGCGGCAACCGGCGCTTGATCGATTTGGGCGGAGGCCAATTGATTATCGAGCGGATTTGCGTTTACCGGAGCTTTAGCTGTGCTCAGCAGTAAGCGGCGCATCAAACTACGCATCGTGCGCGACGACGAATTAACCGGTAATTTGGGAAACAATTTTTCGACCAAATTGCGGGATGTGCCTTCCCACATATTGATGCCAAACCCACCCTGCTCTTCAGTCAGTGTGCCGACGGAATCGCTATCGATTTTCTGGAGCTCTTCAACATTTATCTGCAACGGCACCAAAACGCGCGCTGACGGCGGCGGCGCCAATGATTGAGGTTGGGACTGAGGTTGGGACTGAGGTTGCGGCTGCGGTGCCATCACGACCGGTTGGCCGGGAATTTTAACAGCCGGGATTGTTGGCGGTGCCAACACCTTTGCTGGTGCCAGTGACGTTGGTTTTGGCGTAGCAGTCTGTGCCGATACCGCAGACCCAAAGCCAACGCTCAGGACTATGCCAACGAGCACCAGCGAAACACCATATCTGGCGCGTATTTTATTACTTTTCAAATCGATCATTCGGTATAACTTTTTCCACTTTGGCAATCGGTGCAGGGATATCCCAAGTCGATAAAAATATCGCGGTTCCGGCGATCAACACCACAACAGCTAAAACCATAATTCGTGACAAACTTTTCATTGCCTCAATTGCTCCGTAAACTCGCGGCACATTTATTTAAAGTACTTTTAATTGCTTAGAGCAGTTGTTACCACCCTATAGCAGTTTTCTAGGAATAAACTATTTTCAAACTATGGCAATTTTTCGGCAAAATAACGCCCCAAATTGACCTAAACACGAAATAACGTGATAAATAACACCTATGAACCAAGAAATAGTCGACTTGCCGGACTGGTTGCAAGGCAAATTTATTGTCCTCGTTGGCCTGATGGGCGCTGGTAAAACAAAATTGGGGCGTATAATTGCGTCCTCATTTAGCTTGCCGTTCGTCGATGCTGATAACGAAATCGAGCTGGCAGCTGGCTGTTCCATCCAGGAAATCTTTGACCGCTTTGGCGAGGAATATTTTCGCGATGGTGAACGCCGGGTCATTCAACGTATTTTAAGTGAACAGCCTGCTGTTCTGGCGACCGGCGGCGGCGCCTTCATGAACGAAGCAACACAGGCCGAAATCAGCAAGCATGGTGTTGCCGTGTGGCTGCGCGCTGATCTTGATTTGCTGGTCAGGCGTACTGAACGGCGAAGTGGTCGTCCGTTGTTAAACCAAGGCAACAGCCGTGAAATACTTGCCGGCTTGATCGATGAACGCTATCCGGTTTACGCCAAGGCCGATTTTGCTGTCGATGTCAGTGACGAGCCAGCTCCGGAAACGGCCAAGCGAATTATACTGGAGCTGAAAAATCATCAGCCGGCACAAGAACCCCAAGTCCAAGAACAAAAGGAACAAAACGCCTAATGCCCTCCTATGAAACTCTCACCGTCGAGCTGGGTGAACGCAGCTATGATATTCATGTTGGTAATGGGCTCCTGGCCGAGGCGGGTGCATTGATAAAACCTGTCATCCGCAGCCAGCGATTAATCATTGTTACTGATGAAAACGTCGCGCCACTTTATTTGGCATCTTTGGAAACATCGCTGAAAGCGGCAGGACTAACTGCGGAAAGCATTGTCCTCCCGGCGGGTGAGCAAACCAAAAGCATTACCTATTTTGAACAGCTCATTGAGCAAATATTGGCCAAGAAAATCGACCGCAAAGGCACGCTAATTGCGCTTGGCGGCGGCGTCATTGGTGATCTAACCGGCTACGCCGCTTCAGCCGTTTTGCGTGGCATCGATTTCGTGCAAGTTCCAACAACACTGTTATCACAAGTCGACAGTTCTGTTGGCGGCAAAACCGGTATCAACTCGTCACACGGTAAAAATTTGATCGGTGCCTTTTATCAACCGCGTTTGGTGCTCGCCGACATTGATACGCTGGATAGTTTGCCGCAACGCGAAATGCTCGCAGGCTACGCCGAAGTGGCTAAATATGGCCTCATCGATGATCCGGAATTCTTCGCTTGGCTCGAACGAACCGGCAATGATCTCTGCGACGGTAATAAGGACCATCGGCGCCAAGCTGTAGTTATGAGTTGCAAATCGAAGGCGAAGATTGTTGTCGAGGATGAAACCGAGCAAGGACGCCGGGCCTTACTAAATCTTGGCCATACGTTTGGTCACACACTGGAAGCCGAAACCGGCTTTAGCGACAAACTGTTGCATGGCGAAGCTGTCGGCCTCGGCATTTGTCTGGCATTTGATCTGTCGGCTCACTTGGGATTATGCCCCCAAGATGATGCCGAGCGCGTGCGTGCGCATTACGCTGCCGTTGGCCTGCCGACCAGTCCAATCGAGATTGCTGGAGTGATGTGGCACACCGATGCGCTGCTCGATCATATGCAATCAGATAAAAAAGTCGAAGACGGCAAAGTAACCTTTATTCTTGCCCGCGCTATTGGCGAGGCCTTTGTCGCCCGTGATACCGATATGGCGGATGCCCGTCTGATCGTTGACAATGCTATTCAGCAAGATTAACTGGATGATGTGATGCTGACCATGCTTTCCGCAATTGCTGTGTTACTGGTTTTATCGGCCTTTTTCTCGGGCTCAGAAACAGCGCTGACGGGTGCCTCGCGCCCGCTCATGCATCAGCTTGAACAGAAGGGCAATCGCCGGGCCAAGACTGTAAACAAGCTGCAAGAAGGTAGAGGCCGGCTCATTGGCGCAATTCTGATCGGCAATAATCTGGTCAATATCCTGGCCTCCGCGCTGGCCACCAGCATTCTCATTGGATTGTTTGGTGAAGCCGGTATCGCCTATGCGACGATAATTATGACGGCGCTGGTGGTGATGTTTGCCGAAATTTTACCCAAGACCTACGCGCTGCAAAATGCGGACCGGTCGGCGTTGCGCATTGCGCCCATCATCCGCCCGCTGGTTTTCATTCTGTCACCGATTACCTTTGCGACCCAATGGGTGGTACGGATAGCGCTTCGGCTATTTGGTGTTCGACTTCACAGCGGCGAAGACTTCGTTTCAAAAACCGACGAATTACGGGGTGCCATTGAACTGCACCAAAGCGAAGAAGAAGACAACAAGACAGTGCAACATGAACGCGCCATGCTGCGTAGCGTGCTTGATTTATCGGAAGTCGAAGTTGGTGAAATTATGGTTCACCGCAAAACTGTCGCGATGATTAACGCCGATGAGCCAGCCGAAGTAAATGTCAACCAGGTACTCGCCAGTCCGTATACCAGAATGCCGATATGGCGTGATCAGCCGGACAATGTCATCGGTATTGTCCACGCCAAAGAGGTCTTGCGTGCGATCCACGACAATAACGGTGATCTCGACATTGATATCGAGGCGTTGGCGTCGGAAGCCTGGTTTATTCCGGAAACGACGCCCTTGCTCGATCAATTGCAGGCCTTTCGTGATCGTCATGAACACTTTGCCCTCGTGGTTGATGAATATGGCAGTCTTGAAGGCGTCGTAACGCTTGAAGATATATTGGAAGAAATTGTCGGTGATATTGCCGATGAACATGACGTCAGCGTGCCGGGTCTCAGGTCACAATCAGACGGCTCTTATATCGTCGACGGCAGTTTCACCATCCGCGATCTTAATCGTCAGTTTGAATGGAACTTGCCAGATGAGGAAGCGGCGACCATTGCTGGACTAATCCTCCACGAATCCCGGCGTATCCCGGATGTCGGCCAGGCTTTTATGTTTTATGGGCTGCGCTTCGATATTATGCGCCGCCAACGTCATCAGATAACTGCCATTCGCATCACCCCGCCGCAACCAGCCGAATAAGCCGCCCATCCCCAATCAATTTGACCAATCACCTTTATTCACCTAAGACCGCCCTGGAAATCAAATTGCGAGTTCTTAAGGAGATTTAACATGCCATTGTCACCACCTGTAAAACGAAAACATATTCACACCCGCGAAGTGCGCTGTGTGGGATATGAGCGTGAAGATGGCATGTGGGATATTGAAGGCCGCATCACCGACACCAAGACCTATACCTTCGACAATAAGGAACGTGGCATGATTAGCGCCGGCACACCAGTCCACGATATGTTCGTTCGTCTCACCGTCGATACCGACCTGATCGTTCAGGATGCCGAGGCGTCGACCGAAGCTGGACCATTTCACATCTGCCCAGCCGTTAACGACGGTGTCAAAGCGCTCAAAGGAATGAAAATAACGTCCGGCTGGACCCGCAATGTGCATAAAGTCATCGGCGGTATCAAAGGTTGCACCCATATCAATCAATTGTTAATGGGGCCTTTAGCGACGACCGCTTATCAGTCGATCGTCCCGAAAAAGGCCAGCTTAACAAAAAAACCGAAAAAGCGGCCGATAGTTATTGATACTTGTCACGCCTTCACCGCCGACGGTCCAGTGGTCAAGAATTTTTGGCCCGATTATTATGAAGGGGATGAAACCGAGTAGCAGGTACGAGGTCTTGGACTAATCGATTTTTACCGCGATTGTCTCAAGGCCGATACCTACTTTACCGCTAATACAGTTCCGATCCGAACATTTGTCAGCGATGTAGCGGTAATAATTGACAATAAAAGTGCGCACTGCGGATGTCCGGCTGGTGGTTACTCGTGAACGGTCAATCAGGGAACACAATTGATTAAAAGTAACGTCTTCACGTTCACAGATCTCTTCCAAGCCTGACCAAATTGCCTTTTCAAGGCTCATGCTGGTCCGGTGACCGTGGATGGTCACATTTTTGCGTACATATTCGTGTGTCATATTTTTCTACTTTTTTCGTTAATAATTTTGGTTTGACTTTTCCCTCGCGGCCAAACATTTTTTTAGTTTAAAAGCCATTTAACAGTATTACTCTTATTTGTTGTTAAATGACAATATGAGATATTAAATTTTAAGAATTTCCACTTTAAATGATAACCCCCAATATTATATGAAATTAACACCCCATTATTTCGATACTACAATGAATTTGGTAGCGGAGTACTCATATTTCAAGCGTTAAAATATTTCGATTTATTTCAATGACATTCAAACGGCCAGTTTTTTCTCGTAAAAAGTCTGCCGAATAGGAAAACCCAAGAAAAACGTGCCTCCTATAGCCTATCTTACATTAATTCCACATTATGATATTAATGCGAGATAAATTGAAGAATGGCGGTACTTGCCAGTGCTCATTTTTGCACCCATATTACACTATTATGACCTATAATCCCGACAATATTTTTGCGCCAATAGGCGACACTACGGGTGAATCGAGCATCCAAATGTGCGATTGGCCAGGTTGCAAAAGTGAGGCAGAACATCGCGCGCCCCGATCACGGGAGTATATTCGCGAGTATCGCTGGTTTTGTTTAGAGCACGTACGCATTTACAATAGGTCTTGGAACTATTATGAAGGCATGTCTGACGAACAAGTTGATCGACTCGTGCGCTCAGATACGACTTGGAATCGACCGACTTGGCCGTTGGGAGACCGGCGGAATAGAGCGTCACAATATGATTTCGACGCTTCGTTCGGTCCAGGTGATTTCGGACCAGGTTTTGAAAATTTGGATGATCCCTTTGGTTTTTTTACCGCAGAGACATCTTTTAAACATGCTGCAAATACAGCGCCGAAAACGTCTTTATCTGCAGCGGAGAGAGCAGCTCTCGCAACATTGGACCTTGATGTTTCCGTGACGGTCATAGAACTCAAGGCGAGATACAAACTGCTGGTAAAACGCTACCACCCGGACGTTACCGGCGGTGACAAGAAGTCAGAAGAAAGGTTCAAACAGATCAACGAGGCCTATGAAACGATTATGAATTGCCTGCTACCCGAATAGGTTCGGGCTGGGTTTAGGTCGTTGATCACAGTTAGCTATCGGAAAGAATAATATGAGCGAAACCACTTCACATGGAGCGGGTACTTTCCCACTCGATACACCAGATATAACCGTATCGGCACGCCAGGTTTTTGGCATTGATACCGATATGGAAGTCCCGGCGTTTAGCGAAGGCAACGAATACGTACCCATTGTCGATGACGCCTACCGGTTCGACCATGATACGACAATGGCGATCCTTGCCGGCTTTGCCCATAACCGCCGGGTTATGATCCAAGGCTATCACGGCACCGGAAAATCAACCCATATTGAGCAGGTGGCAGCCCGCCTCAACTGGCCCTGCATCCGGGTTAATCTCGATAGCCATATCAGCCGTATTGATTTGATCGGTAAAGACGCGATTGTCATGAGAGACGGCCACCAAGTTACCGAATTTAGAGAAGGGATTTTACCTTGGTGCCTGCAAAACCCGGCAGCACTTGTCTTCGATGAATATGACGCTGGCCGGCCGGATGTGATGTTTGTGATCCAGCGGGTGTTGGAAGTTGAAGGTAAATTAACCCTGCTCGACCAAAGCAAGGTGATTAAACCGCACAATTATTTTCGTCTGTTTTCGACTTCTAACACGGTCGGTCTCGGTGATACGACGGGTCTTTATCACGGTACCCAACAGATTAACCAAGGCCAAATGGACCGTTGGAACATCGTCACCACGTTGAACTATCTGGAGCATGACGCCGAGGAAGAAATTATTTTGTCGAAGGTTCCGGCTTACAACACCGCGGAAGGCCAGGAAAGAGTTAAGAAAATGGTCGAACTTGCTGATCTGACGCGCTCCGGATTTATCAATGGTGACGTGTCAACGGTGATGTCTCCCCGGACGGTTATTATTTGGGGCGAGAACGAGCAAATCTTTGGTGATTTAGGCTTTGCCTTCCGGCTGACGTTCCTCAACAAATGTGACGAGGTCGAGCGTCCGGTTATTGCCGAATATTACCAGCGCTGCTTTGGTGAAGAACTGCCGGAATCGGCTGCCAACGTCACTCTCTCTTAAAGCTTTAGAGATTTAAGGAGCTCCTATGTCGGGAGACCAGGAAAGCCAAGACCTGATCAAACGCGTTACCGAAGCCGCCGTGAAAGCCGTGTCGGCCCGTGACGACGTGACGGTTGCGTTTGCGCCGGGGGCGCATGGCCTGACCCGAACCGAAGATGGCAGTCAGGCCCGCTTGCCGACGCCGGCGCGTCAATTTGCTAAGGGTGATTTGCATGTTCTACGGGGTGAAGCTGATGCGGCAGCGCTCCGGCTCCGCTACAACGACACCAAAACCTATAACCGCCAGCGTCCGATGGGCGGTAATAGTGCCGATCTTTTTGATATTGCCGAGCAAGCCCGCGTCGAAGCGCTAGGCTCCCGTGTGCTGACCGGCGTTGCCCAAAATCTGGGTAACTACCACGAAGTTCGCAGCCGGGAAAAAGGTTACCATTTGGTCACTGACCGTGAAGAACATCAAATTGCCGATGCGGTTGGTATGCTGTTGCGCGAAAAACTGACCGGTTTACCGGCGCCAGATTCCGCCCAACCCTTAATGGAAGCCTGGCGGTCCTGGCTCGAAGACAAAGCGGGCCGTAAAATAAACAAGCTTAAATCCTGTCTCCATGACCAGGAACAATTTGGCGAAACCATCCGAAATATCCTGGAAGACCTCGATTTGCCGGCTGAATCCGAAGGTGAAGGCGAAGGTGAACAGGGTGAAGAATCCGACCAGGAAAATTCTGAAGATCAGGATCAAGTTGATAGTGAAGACGCTCAACAGGATGGCGGCGACGAAGACGGTGATCACGAAGATATGGACTTTGAGGGCCTCGACCCGGACGACCTCGAAGACATGGAAGATATGTCCGCTGAGGAAACCGAAGAAGACCCCTCTTCTTCAATGCAGGGCCAGCCGCAGCGCCCGGATTTCCCGGACGGCAAAGTGGAATCCTACCGTGCCTTCACCATGTCCCATGATGAAATGATTGCCGCCGAGGAGCTTTGTGAGCCGGAAGAACTGACCCGGCTGCGCGGTCAACTGGATCAACAGCTTTCCCATATGCAAGGCGTGGTCTCCCGACTCGCCAACCGCTTGCAGCGTAAATTAATGGCGCAACAGCAACGCTGGTGGGAATTTGATCTTGATGAAGGCATCCTGGATGCCGGGCGTTTGTCGCGCGTTGTTACCAATCCGATGCACCCCCTGTCCTACAAAGTCGAAAACGAAAGTAATTTCCGGGATACCGTGGTGACGCTGCTGATTGATAATTCCGGTTCCATGCGCGGCCGGCCAATCTCGGTGGCTGCCATGAGTGCTGATATCATCTCGCGCACACTGGAACGCTGCGCGGTCAAAGTCGAAGTGCTGGGCTTTACCACCCGCGCCTGGAAAGGTGGCCAAGCTCGTGAAGAATGGGTCACCGCCGGCAAACCCGCTAATCCTGGACGGCTTAACGATCTGCGTCACATAGTTTATAAGTCCGCCGATGCACCGTGGCGGCGCGCCCGCAAGAACCTCGGCCTGATGCTGCGTGAAGGCCTGCTGAAAGAAAACATCGACGGTGAAGCATTGCTGTGGGCCTATAACCGGCTGATCGGGCGGCCGGAACAACGCCGCATTCTGATGGTGATTTCCGATGGTGCGCCGGTGGATGATGCGACGCTGTCGGTCAATCCCGGCAATTATCTCGAGCGTCATTTGCGTGACGTTATTGATTATATCGAGAATTATTCACCCATTGAGATTACCGCCATTGGTATTGGCCATGATGTGACCCGCTATTATCGCCGCGCGGTCACCATCAATGATGCGGAAGAATTGGGTGGCACGATGATGCAGAATTTAACCGAGCTGTTCGACAATGAATCGAATCGTCGAATTGACCGAACCACCCGTCATTAAGCCTCTGATTTAATTGAATTTATTTAAATGCTCGCATTTTGATGATCTTTGCGCGCAAAACTTACTAATTGCTGATAATTTGAATGTTGCTTTGGCGGACAATAAACGCCAATAGCCCGCCGAGTGCCGCCATGCCGGCGACCACGAAATAGGCCTGCCCCCCAAAGGCGCCGTAAAGGTGACCTGACGCCATCACCATCAAGCCCATCGCCAGCCCCATGACGACAGCCGAATAAAGGCTGAGCGCGGTCGCCGACAATTCTTCCGGTACCTTGTCACTGATGAAATGAATGACGCCCAAATGAGTTGCGCCAAAAGTGAGACCGTGCAGCGCCTGCAAAACAAACAGCACCGGCAAACTGTCATCCATCCCGGTACCGAGCCAACGTAAAATACCGGCGAGGCCACCTAGAATGATCAACCGCATCGGTCCGGTGTAGCGCAGCACGGCAGCACCAAAGCTAAACAAGATCACCTCGGCAATCACGCCTTCCGCCCAGAGCACACCAATCACCGTGTCCGAGATACCTGCTTTTTGCCAATGGATGGTGCCGAACCCGTAATAGACAGCATGGCTCGATTGAATTAGTGCTGCCGCGATAAGCACCAGTAAAAACGCCCTATTGCGCAGCAGAGGAGCAATCGGAAAGCCGCTGCCCATGGCTTTACTGGTGCGTAATTTCGGCAAAAAAAGCGTGACTGCAAACATCAAGACAACACTGCCAAAAATCATCACCATAATCGCGTCGGGCGTGGTATCGCTCAGCACCCGCCCGGCGATAATGGCCGTCGCAATAAAGGCGAGCGAGCCCCACAACCTGACCCGGCCGTATTCAAAGCCGTTCGCCTTCGAGCTCAACATGGTCAGGCTTTCGCCGAGGGGCTGCATCGCCCCCCAGCAGCAACTAAATAGAATGGTCACCAGCAAGATCGGCCAAAAGCTTTCGGTGACAAAAAAGAAAGCAAAAAAGATCACCGCGAATACCGCCAACAGCGCGATGATGGGCTGTCGCGTGCCGCGACGATCAGCGATATGCGCAACGAAGGGATTAAAAAACACCCGGACGAAGGTGGCCGAACCAATGACAATACCGATATTGGCGGGTGTTAATCCCTTTGCCTCCAGCCACACCGGCCAAAACGGCAGCATGATGCCGATCATGGCGAAATAAGCGGCATAAAAGAGCGAGAGGCGGAAAGCAGTCATAAAATCCCAAAATGGTTTGAATAAATAGTTCTTAGAACTAATATTAACTGTAAGTGATGTATTTGAATTTTGTCAGGACCCCAAGCCCAAATGTCAAAACTACGTTTTATTTTCGCCACCTTATTCTTGGTTTTCTTTATTTTTACCCAAGTCCAGGCAAGTGAAGAAATCAAGGTCGGTGGTTACGAGTTTGAGCCTTTTGTCGATCTTGATAAAAATATGAAAGCAAGTGGCCTAACGATAGAACTCATCAAATTGCTCAATGAGCAACAATCCAAACACCATTTCACCTTTGTCCCGACCACGTCACGGCGGCGCTATCAGGATTTTGAAAATGGCAGTTTTGATATGATGATGTTTGAAAATCCAAATTGGGAATGGCTGAAACGGGGATTACCGATTGAATCGACACACACCTTCTTGGAAGGCGGTGAAGTTTATATAACGCTCAAAAAACAAAATCGATCCCAAGAATATTTTTCAAAGCTTCGCGGCAAAACGATTGCCGGCATGCGAGGTTATCACTACGGCTTCGCCGATTTTAATGCTGATCCAAAATATCTTACGAGCAATTTTAACATGCTATTGCTCGATGATAATGGCGACAGTATTAAATTGGTTTTAAGAGACCGCGTAGACATTGCAGTCGTGACTAAATCCTATCTTTCCCGCTTCCTTTTGGATAGTCCCCAGCACCGTGCAAGGCTCCTGGTTTCAGATCGTTTGGATCAGGTTTATTCCCATCGCATTATTGTTCGGAAATCGTCAGCGGTGACAGCGAGATACCTTGGGCAGTTACTGCGAAAGCTTGCAGGTAACCTGCCGAAAAGCAAAACAACGGGTCCGCTCAAAGAACTTTGGAAGCGCTGGGGTATAGATTAATAATTGCTAGCTTTTGCCGATGCGCGGCTCACCACCATCTGCTGATTTGCTCGGGCCAAACGCACGATTGAGCACATTGGTCGAATCGGTCGCCAAATTGATTGATTCGCTGAGCAAACCGAGAATTTTCATATTATTATTCATCACGTGAAGGGCTTCAGTGCGATGGTCGTCGACCACCTTGTCGCAGCGCGCCAGCATATCCTTGCGTACCGCCATCAAGATATCTTCAAGCTTATAACCGTCGGTATTGTCATCTGAGATCAGGAACTTAGTCATGTTGAACCTCCTAGGGTCGCTTGTTACATTCCAGCCGCGTGCCGGAATCTAAACTTTCAAACCGGACCGGCGAACTTTTAAAAGCTCTAGCACAGTCGCTGTGGTCAACATGGATGGCGTTAGAGAAAATCTCCTTGCCAATCAGCTATACTATAGAAGATCGTTGTTACATCGTAATGAATAAATATTAAAAAAGGTGTGAATTGATGTAAACGCAAAAAACCCGCCATCTGGCGGGTCTCTTGAAACGGCAAAAAAGAAAACGCTTAA